>Ga0100391_1001673_pt1 | contig 24315 bp, 15 predicted proteins | sample CryGeymeta201515_FD_81541 | JGI IMG/M metagenome (GOLD analysis project Ga0100391, IMG submission 81541) | Groundwater microbial communities from Crystal Geyser aquifers in Utah, USA - Crystal Geyser metaG 2015-15 | ecosystem: Environmental > Aquatic > Deep subsurface > Groundwater | place: USA... | reverse complement strand
GCCTCGGAACGGAGAAAAGGTCGGCCCTAGTAAATTGCCGAGTTTCTCCAAACCACCCTACCTAGCCAAACGTAGCCCTAGAGAGCTGGCATAGTCGAGAGAACGCGGTAGCGTTCGCTCGTCTTCTCGGGTAGTCTACTGTACGCAAGATTAATTCTTGTTCGATTCTGATTTGCTGAATAAGAACGAAGATATTCCATCAGGGACTCAAAAAAGATTTGAGTCCTGGATGCTAGTTTCATTCACTTTTTTTATGGAGAACGCGCCGGCGCTTTGTACTCGACATTCAATGGATAGTAGTACTATCAGGATAGTAGTAGTACTGTAGTACGAACGTTTTCCCACAGCCGCACCTCCCTCTCACCCATGGATACTAGCTAGGATGGGTACTACTACTACTACTAGCTAGCTAGCTAGACTAGCTACTGGTACTTGCACATATTAATTATTTTTTGTACATCAGAACAGGTGGTCTTTGCAAGCAGAGTACCATACAGGAATAGCTAGTTCTTGTTTCCTGCAACCCAAAAACGAGCCTTCGTTACTTCTTCCCGACAATAACTTGAAAAAGAATATGGATCGCCCGTTAGAATCGGGTCGCAATGATCATCCGTATGCCAGAGGTGATCCTCGAGGACCATCTGGGGGAAATTATGGTGGCACTGACTCCAATAACAATAACAACAACAACAACAACAACAATCAAGGAGGTGGATACAGAGGGGGAGGAGGATATCGAGGCAGAGGTCGTGGTCAAGGAAGAGGATATCGTGGGAGAGGAAGTCGAGGCCGGGGATATCGTGGTGGAGGCAGAGGAGGATATCGTGGCGGTGGTGGCGGCGGTGGCAGATACCAGAACAACCGCGACTATGAAGATCCCAATGCACGTCTCATGAAGCAATTAAGTGTCATGATTTCTCGTGTTGGTGAATACAAGGCAGAGAGTGCTGTTGCTATTAGGGAAGGTGAAGAGGATGACAACAACGCTAACGCTACTACCAATATGATGCGTCCCGTCATTGCTGCGATTTCCAAAAATATTTCCGATCTTACCAAGGTGGTCAGCAAACCCACTAATCTGCCGACGTTTCTCAAATTTTTGCCTCCACCGCCTCCTCCCAAGGAAGAATCCACGGGTCTGGGAGTTCAACGACCACCAGGGAAACCCGAAGATCACGCGGGACCCATGGCGCACTTGATTGTTAGTTGTGCAGCGACCTTGCCCTTGCAAACTCCATGCTACGCTGCCTTGACTCTCAGCGTTCATGCCTACTCGCAGTCAAGTCCCGATTATGCCGGTTTTGCCAGTCGATGTGTCACCTACGCCATGCAACGACTGTCGCAGGATATGGATACCCTCTTTCTGATTTCGACGAGTCACGTATCCGAGGCGCGACCCAAAATTGCGTGTCGGGTGAAATTGATGCTGCGTTACTTGGCACTGTTGGGGAAAGTGCAAATTATTCAAGTCCAAGACGACATGAGTGGTAATGATGATATCCAATCAGAAATTCCCAATGAAGGAAAATGGAGTCTGTTGGGCTTTTTGCGGACCTTGGTTGATGCCGCTGTGGCATCGGCTCCCGCCGACGATGCCTTTGCCGCAGCCAATTCATCCAACGCTGCGGCATCGCTGGTCTTGGTATATTTTGTATTGAGTACCATTCCCTATCTCTTGTCGTTCATTGCCGTAGATGTGATTCAAGAGCAATTGTTGGACCCACTGCAAGGCTTGTTGAACACTTACGCCTCGACCTTTACACCTGGTGTCGGGATGACGGCAATATTGCTCAAAGAAGAGCAAGACGAAGGTGGTGAAGAAGAAGATGACGATGAGGATGATGATGATGACGAAGAAGGAGAATCATCGGAAGTCGTCTGCGATAGTCTTCAAGATTTGTATCGATCGGTTCAATTGATGATGAAACAAAGACAAGGTAGCGATGGTTCTGCTGCGTTTAGATTTGCTTTGCTGTCGGACGAACCCTGGAAAGGAATTTCGGGTCCCCCGGCACCAGCTCCTGGTGACCATGAAGAAATGAACACAGGCATTGAATCTAAACCTGAGGAGGTAGCGGCTCCGGAAGAGGCGGGGCCGCTTACAAATCCAAGCGGTGCCCTCCGCTTACCGGCTCCCGAAGGAGGTTTCAAATCGTTGGCGTTACTTTCAGGAATTTCAGATACTGGTATCGACGAGAATGGTGGTACTGGCGAACACAAGCCAAAGGTGCAAGCTTTTCCTCTCGAAGTTGTCGTCTTTGGCCGTCTCCCCATTTTTGGTTCTCCCAGGGAAGAGGGAGCCGAGGAAGATAACGATGATATGGACGAAGAGGACGCCCCGGCCAATGAACAAGTCGCTGCCTATGGCAAGGAATATGGAATCGTGGATCGATGTCTGTTGGCGGATGCCATTCGTGATGTGCTATGTTGTCATGAATCGAGCGTTTCCGAAATCGGTCAAGAGAAAGGAAGCGCCAAGAGTGTGGCGGAGCAAATTTGGTCCATTGGTCAAGTTTTGCCACCTCCTGCAAACCGGGAAGAATTTTCGGAATTCTCGACTACAAACCCTGCAGGTCTGGAATACGGGATTTTGGAGACCATGTTCTCATTGATTTTACAAGCTTCTTCCAACAGTACATTTCGACAAATCTTTTTGTGTCGAGTTCTGCTAGAACTTACCAGGTTGCAGCCTACTCAGATCTCTCCCGCCTTAGCTTTGGCCATTTCCAACTTGGTGGAACATTACATCCCAGCTTTGGTGCCAACGGCCCGTAGAAATCTTAGCAGCTGGCTTTCCTTCCATCTCACCAATACAGACTACCAATGGCCTGCAGCGTACTGGTCTCACTGGCAGTCCTATGCTGGTGCGGACGGGCAACAGATTCAGAGCCGCGGGAACTTTGTAAAGTCTACTTTGACAATGTTGAGAGAAAACGTAAGCAATCCTGGGGTCTTGGTGAATGAGTGCCTGCCAAAGGAATGTCAGAGACTTGTCGAGCTCATTGTGGATCCAGTACCGTCGAAGGACGAAGCTGACAACAACGAAACTGTTGCCTGTATCGAGAAGGATATTCGTCAGAGAATCTGGGATAATAATGAACATCCAGATTCGTTCAAGGGGTACATCGATGGAGACGAGCTGTCGGAAGCACTTGCTGGTAGTGAGCTTGCCTCTTCTCCCAGCAAATCATGGTGCCGAAGTGGGTTGGTACTGAAGAGTCTCTTGCAACCCCTGGAACGTGAACACGAGCGTATCTTGACTTTGATAGACAAAGCACAACAAAAGAATCAAGATGACAACAAAGAGGAGGCTGACAATGCCATGGATGAAGACGAGGACATGTTCGAGGATTCTCTGGCTGTGACGCTGGAAAATTTGACGAAATACGGTCCTGTACTGGCGGCCGCGATTGCGAAAGACAAGGAAGGGGCACACGGTTCCAATGACAGCGAAGGTAGTTTGTTGGCCTCATGTGAGCCATATTTGCTGAAAATTTTAGAAACGAAAGCTGGCTTTTCAACGGCCATCTTGGAGGGGTGCCTTGACTGTCTTATCCAGCAGGCAGAAATGTTCGGCGGTATGGGTGTGCTCCGTTGGGCTCTTGGCGATCTTTTTGTTGATCCCTCTTTAGTGTCTCCCGTCGATCAATGGTATGAATACGCCGTTGACGCTATTCAACTTGAATTGGCAGAGAAACTTGCCAGTAAAGGAGCACCCGCCGCTGAAAGCGGTGGCATGGTAATTGATAGATCGGGCGAAAGCGGCATTGATATCGATAACGGAATCGAGCAAAATAGCAGCGCGACGTTGTCGGTGATTGAAAGTGCAACACCGCTTCTTGACTACGTTGTGAGGCGGGCATGTACCCTTCTTGTTGCTCAAGCGGATGCTTCGCCGCAAGGAAACAAGTTGAACGCGAAACAAGTAGATCTCATCGAAGGAGTAAAAACTTGTGTGCGTTCAACACATGGACTTTTCTTTTCGCTGATGAGGAAATCAAACGAAAATGAAAAGGGAATTCCTGAATACGAAATAAAAGATTGTCTTTCCCAATCTTCTCTGACAGGACCCAAATTGGCCAGAATCTGCGAAGAGTTCAGCGATGGTCATGCTGTCAGCACTCTACGAGCTAGTCTTGCCACCGCGTAGCAGTTTACAGCAACTATCTTTTGTTTAATAACCCTAAAAGATGTATACTTTTTAACTCTTGCAGAGTAGACTAATCGAGTACTCAATAAAGTACCAAGAGTAAAGAGTGCCGGTTTTGGTTTGTTCAGATTGAAGTGATGGTGATATCGTTTAAGATAGGCGCACATCTGCTCACATCTTTAGCTTATTAGGCCTTCGTTACGATCGTTACGATCGAATCGAATATAAGACATACTCTGTAAAAAAGTAAGTCTACTCAAATACTGAGTAGAGTACCTGTAATAATATTCGCAACACACTGCTACGAAAAGATCTATTTTAAAAGATGGCAGACTGGTTTACTGCGTCCCAAAACGCAGTCTCTTCTCCTGTGCAAGACGACTTGCCATTCAATTCAAGACGATCTCCAGTCTTGTGTCGCAATGGATGTGTTGCTTCCAGTCAACCACTGGCGTCATCGATCGGCATCGATATCCTTCGAAAGGGCGGTAACGCAGCCGATGCAGCAATTGCCGTAGCAGCTACCTTGTGTGTGGTAGAACCCTGTAGCACAGGTCTTGGGTAAGTATATCTCATACTTCTCTTGGTGTTACTTTTTAGGGAGAAAGTGGCCTGCACAGTACATGTGTGGCTTTTGATCCCGTCTCTCACAATCGTCGATCTTCCATCGGACCTTTTCCGTGTAGAGGAGACATGTTTTGTTTGTGTTATGACAGCAAGGAGCGCAAGGTGTCCGCTATCAATGGCAGTGGGTCTAGTCCTGCCGGACTGAGCCTCGATATCCTGAAAACAGACTGCAGCGACGGCAAGGGAGGTGTGGATCCAGAAAAATTCCGAAATTCACCGCATGCCGTGACAGTTCCAGGAGCTGCACAAGGATACGAAGACCTTTTTCAGCGGCATGGCTCGGGAACAATGACATTGGCCGAATTGATGGAACCTGCTGCACAATTAGCGGAACAAGGCTTCCCTGTGGCCCCAATCACGGCCCATCATTGGAGTTCTGGGATGCCTCTCATTCGAAAATGGCTCGACAAAGAGCGTCTGGAAAGAGGACCTATCCCGTTGACAGTTGACGGGAACCGTGGTCCAAAGCCTGGTGATATCATAGTGAACAAAGAATGTGCTCGGGTTTTGCGAGATTTAGGTGCAAAAGGTGCCATGGATGGGTTCTACGCAGGTACCACTGGATCTGCCATTGCGGCTGTTGTCCAGAAACATGGCGGAAAGCTGACGATCGAGGATTTGAAAGCTCATACCTCCACCTTTCCAGAGCCAGTATCAGCTAAATATCGAAATGTCAAGTTGTGGGAAGTTCCGCCCAACGGCCAAGGAGTAGCAGCGTTGGTGGCTCTGACCGGTCTGAACCACTTAGAAGGCAAGGGTCTCTGTTCCAAACTGTCACCCGAATCAGTCGGGAAGTCTGCCGAGGCTTATCACGTAATGATTGAAATGATGCGCTTGGGGTTTGAGGACGCCAGAGCTCATGTGGCTTGTCCAAACCATACAAAAGTCGAAAATGAATGGTTTGTCGATCAAGAACGCATTGGCAAAAGAGCCGAAGAACTATACTGTCCGCAAAAGGCCATGGCGAAAGGAGAACCAAGTCCTAGTAGCTGCACTGTGAGTTTTCAGATTGTCGATAAGGAAGGAAACGCCATTAGTTTTGTAAACAGCAACTTTATGGGATTCGGAACGGGAATTGTACCCGAAGGCTGTGGTTTCACCCTTCAAAACAGGGGCTGTGGATTCATCACCAATGACGATACGCATCCGAATTGCTACGCTCCATTGAAACGACCATACCACACCATCATCCCGGGAATTTTAACCTTTGCCGATACAAACGAATTGCACTCGACTATTTCTAATATGGGAGGGAATATGCAGCCTCAAGGACATCTCCAGCTCGCAATTAATATGGTGGCCGGTGAGTTGAACCCACAAGAATCCATTGATCTTCCTCGATTCTGCATTGCCGATGGGACTCGCGATGGCAAAGTTTTTCTCGAAGAAGGCATTGGCGAAGAGGTTCTAGATGAGTTGAGAAAGAAAGGTCATGACGTGCAGGCTAATGTTTTTGGACATGACCGCTCGGTGTTTGGAAGAGCCCAAATCATAACTAGATCACGGCAGAATGGAGTGTACTGGGCAGGTTCCGATGGAAGAGGTACGTCTTTATCTCGGCTAGTATGAAGCAATTGATTTAGAGCAGTTCTGCCTCAGATCTCTTACATCGCAACCCAATCCTATATGCAACGAATGACGTTCACGCAGCTGATGGTTGCGCCATCGGCTATTGACAGGTTTGTGTTCTAGTAGCTTGGCGTCTTTGGCTGTACGAAGTAAGACAAGGACTACTTTTTACTCTAATTGCCTCCATTTTCCTGCCTCTGCAGCAGAGCCTCGGCCTCGATAGTTAGCTGCCGAAGCTTGTCAACGCCTCTCACTCCGGTTGGATCAACTCCATTGTCTTCTACATGCTTAGCAAAAGCCTTGTAATCAAGGAACAGCTGAAGTTTAACTTTTTCGCCATCACTCATGCCTCCCTTTGCTGTTTTCTTTGCCTTTCGGTTCTTCAAGGCCACTTCCGTCCGCGCCACGGTCGCAATTAATTCCTCCACGGCTATGCTATATTTGTCCGCAACTGCAACAACAATTTGCTGTTTCCAATGCATTCCCACTCTAATCGGTGTGCGGCTCTCAAATTCAGTATAAAATTCTTTGAGTGGCTTCAAGATCGTACCAACAAATGGTGATGCTTGTGTAGGCGGTGGTCGGTTTGTCATTCTGTAGGTAGCGGCTACACCCTTTACAGCAGCTAGCGGCCCTGAGCATTTCGCCGTAAGAATGTTCACAATATATGTATTCCAGGCGTTGTCAATGATAGGATTGATTTGCTCCGATGCTTCTTTGAGAACATCTGCGGCGAGGCTATGCAATTCTAGTATTTCCTCTTGCGTAGAATTATCTTGTTTCAAAGCGCCGACAACAGTGTCAACGTATTCGTGTGCCATGGACGACTCCAGAATCGTCAGTTCCCACGCCACAGCTCCGACATCTCCCTCGCTGTCACCCCAAGAGTAAGGTTTTCTGGCCAGCGGCCTCTCGACAGGAGGAGTTTCAACGGCATCCTTTCCATTGTCAGTTTCGTCCGCGGCATATTGCTTGGGCTCAAGTGGCATTTCGCCAAATTTTATCTTTCCTTCCATGCCTTCCGTGATAAAGCCAAGTGTTCGCCCTACAAGCTGAATAGCTCCTCTCAAGAAACGGTGAGCAAGTGGGCGTAAAATGACATCGGGCTTCCAAAGTCCGAGAAGAATGTCGTATAATTCCAAGAATAAAGGAAGCTCGAAACCAGCTTGATTCTTTAACATCTCCAGTTCCGCAGGGGCACCCGAGAATACATCTGTGATCCATCCTTCCTGTTGCGTGCGAGTAATGGCCTTGTTTAGGCGGTTACAGCACTCACCAAAACGTAATTGGTAGTAAATCGGAAGGTTCCATTTTTTAGAAAACTCGGCCGTTTTCGGATGCATGTAAATGCGATCTTGTGCGGTCTCTAACGCTGCTCTGTCGAGATACGTACTCATACTTCCATTCGATTCTTGTTCCGAAGATAGCAATCGTTGTGCTAAACGCGCCAAAAAGTTATCCAATGCAATATAATTCGACTGTAAAATACTAGCAATACCAGGAGAAAAGATTGCCATTTTGATACCGGCGTCTGCCATCAATGCAGTTGCAATGGGAACCCACACTCCCGATGTCACCAAATCGACGCCCATCATAGAAGAAATACTAGACGCACTAGTATCGTTTGCGAACCCTACAGCTTGAAACATGGTCTCCGCCAAGCGCAATACAGGACCAAAAGCTTTTGAAATGGACTCAGAAATATCGTCCATAAGAGACGATAGTCCAGCACATTCTCCGCGAGATCCTCCTTCATCTAAACGGCCCATCGAAATTTTGGATCTGATTAGTGGCATAATAGCCACACGTGCAAAGACAGACTCGACTTCTTTGCCCCGTCCCAACAAGGCTAATCCACGCATGGCATGTCCCAGCATTAAAAGGAATTCAGCCTCTGTCCGTTCCTCGCCAAGAGACTCTGCAGGTACAGTCTCATCTGCATTGTTGTCGGCGCCATCTTCTTCTTGCTCTCGTAATTGTCGAAGTCGATTCAACACATCTTCCATCCTGTAACTAAGAGAAATGATTGAATCTGATTCCAATCGACGAATTCGTGGTGACAACTTCAACAAGAATTGAGCGCGTTCCGTATCATCCTCTAACGGTGTTCGCAAGGAAGGAAGAGTGGAAGCACTCGTCGTGTTTGCTTCTTTTGCAGTACTGTTGCCAGTAGCCTTGCCTGTAGTCATAGCAGTTACTTGGGCGTTACTGGCTTGCAAATCTTGCACCAAACAGAGAGTGGTGTGCGCTGCCCGCTCCAAAGACATGACGTGATCTAGTTCACCTATTTATTTTGGCAAACGGTGCACAATAAAAAGAAATCAGAAATCATGCTCATCCATGGATAAGAGATGCAGCCAGCAGCCATGAAAAACATAGTGTTCAACTCACCAAAAATTCCACCGAAACCATTACTCATGATATTCTCCTCTCCGGCCACCTCTTCTGCTTTTGCCGTAGCTGCAAAAGACACACTAGTTCTGTCTTTGGCCTGATGCTGTCTTCTCAAAGCTGCATCCCGCTTTACATCGCGTTCTGCCGCCAACAAATCCTGGTAGAGATTGGCACACTCCTGGGCATGCGCCATACGTCTTTGTTCACGTCGAATTTCGTTTGCATTTGCCACCAGCGCTTGCAGCTGAGACAGCTGGCTTTGTTCCGTTGATTCCGTGGCACTTAAGACTGGATGCAGTTGTGTCAAGAGGGAGTGCAAATCTGGAGGGAGACTCGATAGGGAGGTCCCTATGTGAAGCAGGTTTTGACCGCTCTGGGAGGATGCCAATTTTTGAGTTAAGACTTGACTATGCTCGTTGGACTTTTCACGGAGGGTCCGAAGTTTAGATTCAAGCGCAGACGTGGACATTGCTACTATCCCATCATCCTCTTTCGCATTCTCATTGTGACTAGCACCGCCATTGCTCGTAATGGCCTGAGGTGCATCAGTCATTGCTGCAACCTTTCACGCAAAAAAGAATTGCAAGGAAGAAACTTAATCAAATTAATTCAATCTATAGTCCTTGCTTTCCTCTGCTTCTTTCAAGCACTTATCACTGAAGGTAGAGGTGTCCTCTGGTCGGCTTGCAAGGTCTCTCGAAGAGGTTAGACCAACAATGAAGTTAAAGTTGTTGGAATATCTTGTTTGTGAATGTAGCGCGCACACTGGCGGTCATCTACTAATAACAGTAGTCTAGTAGACCCGCCCTCCATGTACTCCTACTACTAGTAAGTAGTAGTGGTAGTAGAGTACTACGGTAGCTACTACTCCTGTGGTAGTAGACTACTACTACTCTAGCTAGAGTAGTAGTAGTAGACTAGCTACTACTCGAGTAGTAGCGAATAGATTAGAGTGGATATTTTGGAGACCTCACAAATCAAATTCTATTCAGTCTGGCATCCGTACGTTCAAATTATCATCAAAGAGTAGAAGCGGTTCATTTTAGGTCGGATATGGAATGTTATTATGTTTTTTTTTCAACAACAACAAATACTTGTTGTTTGACAGTTCCGTCACCAGCCTCACCCCCACCCGCTCCCGAGACCTTCTATCGATAGCCAAGGTGAGAATTAAAATTCACTAAGTTTGCCTTGAAGGGACTGCAAAAATATTAGGCTTCTCCTGGATGTTCTGTCCAATGACGTTGCTGACAATTACCATCATAGTACCTGGCAGATTTACTGACCCTATTGACATTCTTGCTGGCTAACTTGTTCAAAATCGATTCGATCGCTAATACTTTAACTAACCTAACCGCTACTCTTCTTCTTCTTTTTCTCGTCCTCCTCTTCAAATGTCGTCCTGTCGATATACTCGACCCCTGGTGGCAAAGGAGGGATTGTTTTAACGCCCAGCATTTCATCGGATGTTGGCAATCCCTTTTCTTGTTGCTTTTGATCAAACATTATACGTCGCAATTGTCCTTGTGTGGCCTCATCGTAACTCGATATGTGACGCCGCGAATCCACCATGGACGTATCAATCTTTTCGTCGCCTTCGATAACGGTATCCCAAAAAGTTTTCTGGACTTTGGTAAGAATGATGATCATGACGCCACCTTCCATGCTCCACGTTGACTCGTCCGGCTGTATGGCGTGCACTAGAGGACCCTTGAGAAAAACGGTTTTGGGATTCTGTTTGGATTCATCTTTTTCTTTGGTCTGAACGTGAAGATACATAGATTTGATAGACACGTCGAGATCCTTTGCTTTTAAACCGTCCGGAAGTCCCACTAGCACGGTACATTCGTCAATCGTCTGGGTCCACTTGTAGCGTTTGGTGGATCCCCCATTTCCAATCGGAATTTGCAACCCTTCTTCATTGTACCGAACCACTTCTGTATCCAAATCTGCTGCTTTCGAAATTTTCTTTGATGATTCTGCGTCTCCCTTCTTTGCTGCATTATCTATTTTTGCTGCTGCTGCTTCATCTTTGGATGGTGCTGTCGGTGTCGATGCCGGAGCAGTGGCTTTGGTATCCACAGCAGCAGCTTCTCGGGTTGTTATTACCTCCTTTTGTCGGGGAATGCGACGAAGCGGAAATTGTCGAAATGCTGCCAACAGAAATTTTTCAGCTTCTCCTTCCGGAAATCCCATCTTGGCAGTGCCTTCCTTCAAATCGTCCGGATGTGGGACGAGATAAAAGTCGGTCCGACGGTGTAGGAAACTAAAAAAGGCGTACAGGAGCTTTCGCATGTCGCCTCCCGCACTGTTGGCCAGAGCCATCATGGGAGCTTCCATAGCCTTAAGTACTTGGGGGTCCATGGTAAAGGTACTTCCAGGAGAAGATGTGACGGAGGGCGTGGGGAGACTCATTATTTAAATAATAATTATTTTTTATTCGTGTAGGTAGGTTTTAGGTTTATGGTTTATGATGTTTTTCGGTTGGCTCCGTGATAAGGGTACCACTCCTAGACTAAAATAATACAGTAATAATAATAACATCGTATGTTCGGGATCTGGCTAGGATACAGTTTTAAAGTCGCACACTTGCTTCGGTAACGAATATCCGAATTCAAAAAACCATTCCCCCTTTATTAAGATCTATTGTATCATTATATCACAATTGTACTGTAGTAGGCTGCCGACGGCTAGCGGTGGCTAAATCGCTCTGGGTCAAGGCCAAATCAAGCTGACGAAGAGCAGATATATCAGCTTATTAGATCCCACAGCGCACCCAACTGCAAAATAAAAGTAATGATCTCATGGTTAGCCCAAGAGGGCCCTCATGCTAAGAAACATCATGGTTGGGCCCATCCCATCGCTGTCTTGATCATTCATTACACTCTTTTGATATCGTTTTCCATTTTAGTACAAGATCTTTTTGTTCCCTCGACACCAATGCAACACATCACTCCAAGAAAAACAACCTGTCAATCTTGGAGACAGTCTGTGGGAAGCTTTCTCGCTGTCTATTCCTTTTGGTTATTATTGTGGCGTCTACTATTTTGTGCTCCAACCATTCCACGTCCTTCCATCATTTACGAATATACCTGGTTGTGCAATGGAACGCTGGTATTGGGATCGTTGGCTTGCTTTACCGATCGACCGGTACTGGCCATGGCGTGTTGCGTCACAGTAGGTATCGACCAACTGCTTTGGTATGTAGATCTTTTGGGATATTTCATCAGGTACGCTTCAACAATACTATGTAATGATAACGTTTTCAGATTCATCGATAAAAACTCACAAACATCTCAAGCGGTAAATTCGTGGTCGGTGTGGCCAAGTATCTCACCTGGCCTCAGACGAGCTGGTCCTCTCGTGTTACCTGCACACATCATTTATGGACCATTCCTCTCTTGATGACGACCAGTGGTGGTGCTGTTCCTTTGTCGGCTCTGGGCTTGTCCTTTCTCCTCATGACCCTTAATGTTTGTCTATCCCGGTTCATGATTCCCTTTCACGTCATTGTTCCATCGTCCCATTGCAACAACGACCCAAAAAGAATTCACACAAAACAGCAACAAAACACGCAACCCATTATCCAACAACGGAGTAAGTACTTGAATGTCAACCTTTCCCACGAGTTATGGAAAGATATCAAGATTGAATTGTTGCAAATCAATTACGACGATCCTCCGGTACTGCTGTACACTTTTCGATTGTTGTGGAGGTGGCAAGGTTTCAACACTCTTGTCTATGGAGTACTGATGGTACTGGGAAAAGTTTTCTTTGATGGGGATAAACATGTTTGTTATCCCCAGTACTTATAAAGTGTTTTTTGATCCTATATAATTTGACCCAGGTATTACTAGTACTAGTACTATCTCTACTGGGTATCGTTTGATGCATGGACTAATAATATATTCCAGTCAGTTGCGGGGTGTTGCTGGATTATTGGAGAAGGGGACTCCATTCCAAAATCTGAAATTAAGAATGCTGATTGTTTAAATTTCCTTTTGGACGGTTGTTCTTTGGCTGCTGCTCTGAATACACTGCACAAACTCGAGCATACAGGTTCATTGACAAATTTGACAAATTCAACAACACTTTTTAAGCATCCCCTCTTTACCAGTATTGTTCAAATCAATACCTTCCTTTTTGCTGTCATTTCCGTTGTTGCCTGATGCTGCACGCTGTCGAACCAGTTCACCCGCCATGGTCAAAAACGCTTCTTCCACGTTTTTGGAGGATTTGGCACTCGTCTCCAGTACGGCAATTCCCAATTCGTCGGCAAATTCCTTGGCTTGTTCTTCTGTGACGGCCTTATCGGCTGTCCGGTCGCATTTGTTTCCCACTAATAGTTTGACTGTCTTTTCGGCAGCGTACCGATTCACTTCTTTTAACCAATCATTGACGTGATCGAACGATTCTGCATTGGTAGTATCGTACACCATAATAATGCCGTCGGCTCCACGGTAGTAGGCAGATGTAATAGTACGAAAGCGTTCTTGTCCGGCCGTGTCCCAAATTTGAAGTTTCACCGTCTTGCCATCAATTTTGACGGTGCGGAAACGAAAGTCCACTCCAATGGTCGAAATATATGATTCCGTAAATGCATCGTCCTTTTGAAATAGTAGTATGTTTATCGTGTCAAAGGTAGGGTACAGGGGGTAACGGGTTAAGTGAACAATAAAAGATAAGATAACTTATTTGAGAGAACGAACACAAAACATATCTCAAAAACCGACCAAACAGCGATTCAATCACGCAAGAGATGATCTCTCGAAGGAGGATACCAAATTGGAGCACCAACTAAACAACCTACTGAGAACTTACCGCAAATCTCAGCAATAAGCACGACTTTCCAACTCCACTGTCTCCGATGAGCACTAATTTGAAGAGGTAGTCGTAATCTCTTTGTTTTTGCGCTGATCCTGGTGCCATGGTGCCGTCTTCCGCTATTTTATTGGTTAAGCTATGTTGTGTAATATTATTGCTCCGTCGATTTTTGGCGATTTCCAATGCTAATAACGCCCGTAAACGGTTGCGTTAACTGAAGTGGCAAACAGTATCCACCCGGGCAGGATAACATTCGGGTACTCCAATACTCCGATGCGAAATCGAATCAAGTTTCAAGTGCCGTAGTAGACTCTACTCTAGTTTTAGTAGTTGAATACCTACCGTACGCACTCAAATAGTATTAGCCCCAGCAGCTCAATGATTTGATATATCTAGGATTATAAGTGTTCGGTTAGGGGACGTCTCGCAGTCTGGTTGAAGTGGAGCCATCTTCCACCACGAAGTAGTAGTCTACTGAAAGTCTTGGAAAAGATGATGATTTCACCTCAACGTGAATGCTACCTGGTAGCAAACCACAGCGCGCCATACAAGGAAAATTGGTTTCAGAATTCAAAATATGTATACTAAAAAAATCTTTCTGTATCTCGTCCAGCATGGTCGTCCTTCAGTATGCATAGCTCAGTGCTCGAGATTTTTTATTGTTAATACCATTCATAATCTTCTTTGTCTGTCACAACTATATCTCCTTCATTCAATCGCCTAAATTCCAAACCTTCATAGCCAGCCTGGGCTCTCCGCTCAAACTCTGCAAAAGTTATTGTTTCATCGGGCCCAATTTCCCTAAAAATAAAAAATCCTTAGTGTAAGCAAAAAACGATACATTCATGATCGTTCAAATAGCATCGTATTACTCCATTGATTTGGTCGTTCTTACCGGGCAATTTGTTTAGCGACGCCAACTACTACACAGTCCGTAATGACAGTGTCCTTCATGAGTTCTCGAACGCCCGCTTCCAATTCTGCTCCTGTGATTTCTAATTTCGTTGGTTCTGTAAAGTCATTACTTCCAATAGCATCAAACAATGCCCTCGTTAAAGTCCCACCCTCTTGGATGGCTTCGCTCACGGCCGCATGATTTTGTGTGGAAATCATCCAACGAGCGTGGGACTCCCCGTGAGCTGACGACAGTTTGAGAGAAATGGGCGTCCGACAGGACTTGGATCGATCGAACCGATACAAAATGGGCACCGAATTGGGAACGTAAAGTTTACTGATCAAATCTTCGTCGACATCATCAAAATGTGCCATCAATGATCGAATGGTATTGGCGTGTGCCACTACAATAATCGTGCGATCGTCCGGAGGAATGGGCAGGCCCTCTTCATCAAAAAGTGCCGGGGCAATGGAATCTTCCCAACAGCTCAAGACTCGCTGTTGACAATCCCAGAGGGATTCCGTCAAGGGCATCGGCGGCGGTTGATAGTATTCGTGATCTGGCTTCATGGGAGGAGCCTTCCCGTGCAAGGATCGTCTCCAAAATCGCAACGTGTCTTGACCAAATTGTTGTTGCAATTCGGGATCATTTTTGAATTTTCCTTGCACAGCACCGTAGTGTCGTTCGTTCAATCGCCAGTCTCGTCGGATCCTTTCACTGGACCAGCTATCTTGTTCGTGACCGGCCATGCTCGCCAGTGACAATTCACAGGTTTCGTAGGCCCGTTGCAATTCCGACGTAAAGGCGACACAGACTCGATTGGCCTTGAAGCCACGAGATCGCATCAATTGTCCTGCTGCAACAGCCTCGACGCGACCTCGAACGGTCAAGGGGATATCGCACCAGCCCGTAAAACGGGCTTTGGGACCGTTCCATTGGGATTGACCGTGTCGTAACAGTATAAGTGTTGAGACAGACCTCTGTGTCTGCTGTGGTATTATGGTTTGTCTAGAATGATTGCTGAGGAAATTCCTGAAAGGGCTTGAGTTTCTCAGGAGCGCGCTGGCGCCATTCCTCATCGTCGCTGAAGATGCCATCCTCTGTCGATACTGGAACGTCTAATTAATACTGTTGAAACAGCAAAAGGATGACCAGGTCACTTTCGATTATAAATTTAATACTCCGGGTACAGTAGTAAGTAGTAGTATTATTGTATTGAATATTTTTATGAAAAAGGTATCCTCTTGGTGGTGGGAAATTCAATTATTGGAAGTGAGAGGATCAATAATTAATTGTAAGGTGAAAAATGCAAGACGTGAGCGAGAATATCCTCTCGTACGTGGCATTATTTCAATTCTGAAGGATGGGAATATTTGAATCACGAACGAGATTAAAACCTGGAGCAAAAAATCGTCGCTTCACTTTTTTCAACGAAACAATCAAACACAACAACAGATTCAAATCAAGCATTACAATAATCCTAAAAATCACAGCCATGAGTATTACTTCCCATAACGCATATGATTGCCGGAACAACAAGGAGAATGCGCCTCCATCTCACAATAAGCGCATGGTCGGATTTGCACTGAACGGCGATGAAAACGACGACGACGACAATGCTGGCGGTGTCGTTCATCGTCGTACTCCTCATCCCGCCAAGAAACAAAAGGAATTGGCCTTGTCGTCCGATTTCAAGTCAAAGCATAGTTCGAAGTCCATCTTCTCGCCAGAAGTGTTGAACACAGGCACCGATATGACAGCGGAAATGTACAATCACGACGACGAGCTATTTAAGGTACGCTGCGGTAGTTAGATTCTTGTTTGCTTCTGTTTGATGTTCTTTGTTGGTGATTCTGTTTTCCTGGCTTTGCTCTTAGCATCATACCTCCTTTTTTGATTGCACATGCGTAGGCGCCTACCGGATTCGGTGCCAAGAAAGGTGGCGACGAACAGGAAAAACAACAAGACGACATTCACTCCAACAACAACGCCAGCAAAAACAATGACGACGCAGAGGACGTTCAAGGCGACGAAGAAGAGAATCAGGACGATCAATTGTGGGCAGACTTTCTTCTCTCCAAAAAGGAACACTTTGAAGGCGTCGAAGGTTTGACTACCTTTCTCAATTCCCAAAATCGTTGGAAGGCTGCCAATGACAAACTCGAACGCGCACTGAATACGTATACAACGGGCATGAACGACAATCTGCAACTGGTCGTTCACGATTTGGTCTCCCAAATTCAATCCAAGTTTCATCGTTCGGTAGTGGAAGTTTCCGACAAGTGCAAAACGCATCTGTTGGACAGTCATACCCGTCGCGAAAAATGTCTTCAGAGTTTGACGGAGGCGGATCGCAAAAGCAAGCTGGCTTTTCAAACGTTGATTGTCAAAACCATGGACGAGCATCCGTCGATGGACATGGAGGCCAGCAATGTAAGCTTGTAGAATCTCATGTGATGTGTTTCTGGTGGGGTGCACCATCGACTGTGTTCCGAAGTTCTCACTAGTACCTTTCTTTGTTCCTTTTTTCATTCTTCTGTAGGCAATGGGCGATCTGACTCGCCAAGACAAAGACAACACTGGCAACCCGAAAAGCAACCAAAGTGATGAAGAGGAAGAAGCGAAACTTTGGAATGATATTTTGCACGACTCCAATATCAAGCGTGCGAAAACTGCCAATCGCTACCTGGACGGTCAGCAGCGATTGGAGGATTCACATGCTCGTTTTACTCAAACACGCCAAATTGCTCAAACCGAATGGAAACAAAAGATTCAGGGCGTTGTTAATCTTGTAGTTGACATACACGAAGAAATGGAATCTCAGGTTGTAGGTACCGAAACCTACATTCGTTCTCACATGGTCACCAATGATCGTCGCGAAAAAGAATTTGAGGAGAAGATACGTCTCGCCAATGAGACGCGTCAAGCTTTCTTCTCTGGTCTCATGACAAAGGTTGCCGCCAAGGCAAAGACAATGGTCTTCGGAAAAAGCAGCAAGGGTTGCGACGGTGACAAGAATTAGACAGAAGAGTACAACGATAATGAGGGTGTGACCTCCAACACTTTATACTTTATAGGGTTGCCCAAAAATGAGAGATCCGAGGGAGACTCTGACAGGTAGTCGATTTTTTCGTGACCACCTGCCCAGAAACAGTTGGATTCCAGAGGGAGTAGTTGTTATTATTTGTTGAAGACTGAAACTAAGAAGGACTGGTTCTTTGAGAGTCCCCTGAAAGCGTGTTTCTACCAACATAAACTACACTACACGTTGGTCTACTAGTTAGAAGCATTCGTGTGTGTTTGACGCTGTGGCTGCCATGTTCGAAGCAAGGTACGTGGCGCCCAGCACCACTACTTCAGAGCATAAATTTCTCTTTTGAAAATTTCTCAGCTACTGGAGTGGTTTTTGATCGCGAAATGTCACGACTGGCGCATAAATTGCCACACTGTCCACAAAAGGGCAACGTTTGTTCGATAAGACCACTACTGCCAAGAGAGTAGTACTAGTAAAGCGACTGTATGTATGCAATACCTACTACTAGCTAGTAGAACTTTTCATACTGATGGCGAGACGACTTGATTGGTGCAGCCTACTACCACACCTAGTAGTAGTAGGCTGGCTTTGACACTTCGACCTTTAAAGCGAGGTTAAAAAAAAACTACAGAGTTACAGTATCTCAATAGGCAAAAGTCTGGCAATAATTGCAGAGAACAGTAGTATATGAAACAAGATTGAATAGGATGGGGAGGACAATAGAATCGCGCTAATAATAATTCTGGACACGACAACAAAACCTGAAATTAAACTCCGTGTGCACGATTGGCTTCTACGAGTACTATTGCGTAATTCCAATGAGATCCTGAAACAAAGGTGATGATGTTGGTCATCTGGATTGTTTGAAGAGTTGCACCTCCGGTCATAAGTCTCTGTTTTTTGGTGGGTTCTGTCTTATTTTTGGCATGTTGGCGGACCAGTATTGAAAACCAATAAATTCAAAGCAGCTCTCTACCAGTTAAGTATTATTGAGACCAGCTAGTACTCGTGGTGCCATCTGAATGTACCAGTGAAAAGATTGGTGACATCCTGGGTTGTGAACTGTTGATGTTGATTCGGCATCCATCGTGAATAGAAAGCATCTTATGAGGGAATAACTCGACGGAACCTATCGTGCCAAGTTACCAGTTAGTACATGGTACTGGTACCAGGTAATGAAAATTCACCTGGTATTGCACACACGTGTGAGGTGAACTGGGTGATTCAACACTCATCAGTCCAATTGAGATTCATCAATTCTTTTCTTAACAAAAAATGTATTCAAGGAAGCTGAAGAGTAGACTAATCTACACGATTCAGATAATGACTTTTGCAGGTCTGAAGAAGTAGAACCAACCTTCCTTCATAAAAACGAACACTCAAAACCTCCACGGCAGTCCAAAAACAAACGACGTAAAACAGAAGGAAAACGAATGATCGTTCACAATCATTATAATAAAAGCATCACAACTTTAACCGACCCCACCATGAACCGCAACGATATTCCATTTGGGAAGGATATAATTCAAGAGCTTACCAATACGAGTACCTTCACATTTCCTTTGACAACGGCCCTTCGAATGTATCTCCACGAGAACACCACGTCTCATCAGACACGTGAAGCCAGCTGTCACCATGCTGGACGGCTACCTAGATCAGTGACAGGTGAAGAGTACCGCCTCCAAAATGAAGAACCTACCAATTTGCACAAGATGCAAACACGGATCAGAGGACTTCGACGATATGCGGCCTCGTCTTTGTCGTCAGAAACCAGAAACCCCACAGATCTCCACCGAGGCGAAATGATGCGGAAACAACCGTACGGTCACGCGTCAACCAAGTTTCCTTCAACTGGTCCAGACAACAAGTACCAACCCGAATACCGAGGCATCCACTCCAAAAGGGCCGTTGCTCTTCAAAAGAAAGAGGCACGACTTGAGAGGATGAAACAACACGGAAAACATCGTGCTGTTACCAATGTAGACCAGGATTATTGCTATCGTACGACTCATCCTAACAAGTTAATCTCCATGGCGAATATGCAACAACGAATCCATGGATTACAACAGCGATATGATCCCAACGTTCGGCCGTCAAGGAAAGATGACGCATCGTACCAACACTTGTATCGTACCATGCATCCCAGCAAGATGCAATCACTGGCCTTGTTGCCGCCGGGACCGCAAGCCAAGAACAGCATCATTCAGCACGAACTTGATAAGCAAGAAGATATGATTCAAACCCAATGTCATGGATTGCAAAAAAGATATCAATTGGTTCATTCGGATTTGGGGAAACTCTTGAGATCAACGTCCAGTAGCAGAGTATCAACCTGTGCCCGTTCCAGCAGTCCTCGAGCACCAAGTGCATAAGAGCAGGTGTTACGGCGCTGTCAAATCTGGTCACACCTACTATTGGGACATCCGCAGACAGCACGACGGTTATATGTCGGAAGAACTATCATAATATATCTTTTTTTATAAGTTACGTGGATAGGGAAATTTCAACGCTAGTAGTGCATGCTGTCACAATTGTAGGTAGTATTAGGAGTTGTGACAACATTGCTGCGGTCAGGACACGGGCGAAATAAGACTCTACAGACTAGATTATTAACAACGTGAGAATGCATACGATGCTGGCTGCTGTTACAAATAAATGATATTAATGGTCTGCGTAAGATGATCATTCTGGTTTGCTTTCAGCAGCGGGCTTGTCGTCGCTGGTATCCATAGCATCGCTATCTTTGGACGCGTCCTTTTCTGCCGAGGCTGTCGATGGTGTTGGTGCTGCAGGAGGGATCCACTCGAATGGCTCGGGTGGTGCTGTCTCACCTTCCGGTTCCAAAGACGGGGCCTTCACAGCTCCAAGGTCCTCCTCTTCCCCAGGAGTGCTGTCGGTCAGAATGGTGACGCCAAAGGGCTTTTCCTCCGCACGAATGGGACGGTAGCGCTGAGAAAGATCAAACTCACAAACTTCCGACTGCTTAACAGTGATTCGGGCGGGATTGCTGATTCGGAAAGACGTTGGTTCTGGCTCTCGCTTCTTCTTGGCAGGCTTCTTTTCTTCCGCTTCCCCTTCCTTGTCATCAACATCCATAGCGTCGGCCTCCTTCTTCTCTTTGTCGTCGTCCTTGCCGTCAATTTCCATGGCCGAACTTTCGCCGCCCTCCTTTGCTTTCTTTCGAGCTTGGCGGGCTTTCTCTTTGGCTGTTGTTGAGAGTGTGACAGTTTCGACACGCTTTTTCTTCTCCTCTTTCTTCTCCTCGAGCTTCTTGGGGTAATTGAAAACGCTCGGCTTGGAATTGCATTGGATTTCGTACTTTTTGGGATAATTAAAGTCCTGTAGGAGAAAAAGTTAAGGCTGGGTTAGCCACTATTGCAGCAACAGAAAAGCATACAAAAACAAAAATAACACACCTTGTTCAACCCAATTGTATAGGTTGGAGTCAATGCCAGACTGAACATGTGCATCATAGGATACCAGTGCCAGTGCTGCAACCAAAGAGCAACTCCAACGGCACTCGGCATCTTGGTAAACCCGTTTTTAGAACCAAGTGATAAGGAGCAGTTGCGGCCACCAGCATCCATAATACCAGTGGACATGATGGCGCCCATCTTGGTCAATGTGCTTTGATGCTTTTCACTGATGATATTCGAGAGCTTCTCTCGAAACGTGCGAATTTTTCGGCCGTTACAGCTATCGCTCTGCTGCATGTAAATCAAGGCCGTACCAACTAGAGCCCCCTGTCGAACGTAATCTGTCATATCATCTAGAATTGGTTCAAGCATGGCAATACTCTCCGAGTCGCCGGTTCCCGCCATGGCGATACCGACGGCGATACAGCTAGCGTATCGAACGTGAGGGTTGAAACTCTCCAATAAAAGTTTGACCAGCAAAGGCACCCGTTCAGGAGTCTTGTAAAGCACAAAGGCCAGTCCAATAACGGACGCCATTCGAACATCATCGCTGACATCACTCACAGCTGTGTGCAACAAGATGCGAATTGCTTTGTTGGACCCAGTTCCGCAATAGGCGAGGGCCAATGCATACTGAGCTCCGTATCGCAAGACGGGATCACGGTCACTGCGCAGCTCCTCAATCAAGGCATCAGCATTTTCTTCTTGGCCAAAATTCATCAGGGCCAGACCCATGGAGATTCCACGAATAATTTTTTCGTGTTGTGTTTCGCGAGCATAATTTTTTAGTTCAGTGACAACTTCCATAAGTTCTTCCTTATCCTGGGCAGGCAGCGAGTTGTGTGTATTCCCGGCGCCTGTTCCGACCAAAACCATACCAATGGCAATCCCAGCAGCTTCGCCAGCAACGGCAGAATCTGTATCCAACAAGTCCTTCAATTCATTGACAATGGTCAGATTGGCTTGCCCTGCGGCGGTCAATCCGACACCGAGCGCTGCCCCGTGACTAATGACTTCGTTGGCGTGCGAGGCTCGCAAGTGATTTCGCAAAAACTCGGTGGCTTCGTTTCGTTTGTCAGCCGATGTTCCTGCCTGAGATCCGTGGATCAATCCAAGCGCATAAAGCGATCCACCCTCAGCGTAGCCACCAGTAGGAGAAACAGGAGTACCTGCATCGTCGCCTTCTCCATTGGGATTCGCTGGAAGGTATGGTTGTAACAGATGCATGGCTTCTGTAACGTGCGAGGCGTGAATCACTCCCAAGGATGCCGTGGCCGAGAATTTAGCCCTATTAATTCACAGTCGAAAAACATTTCAAAAATGAAGGCACGTGATCAGTTTATTTTTTTAATACAGACGCATGCACGTATACAAGGCTTTTACGTACCAATTGGACGCCTTTTTCATCCAGTCCAAGTAATCTCGCAAGAAGGAATCGTTCGTGGTTCCGGCATACAAATAACTGTGCGTCATGACTGCCGCATTGTGGAGCACGGACGACCGTCCTCCGCTACCTCGTTCTTCGAGAGATTTTTTCAAGTTTTCCATAATCAATCGATCGGCCTTGGAATGCTTGTGCAAAAAGGATAAAGCCAACTCGGATGGGAATCCACCAGTGAGTACCTTGGTAATGCGTTCCCAACGCGACTTGAGGGCTTCATCACTCTCGTCCGTGTTATCGCTTGCTTCTTTCATACCATCGGACACACGATTAACAAAGGCTTGATTACCAGTGTCCATTAAATCAAACGAGAGTTGCAATGCCAGTAAGAAATCATCTTCCGATCCTTGAATCAGTTTGGTCAGAACGGCCGCTACGGGAGGGGCCTGCCCGAGGAGTTGGTACACCAAAATCAAATCATAGGCAGCCGTTTTCTCAGTTGCGGCAGCGGTAGCATCGTCTTTTTGTTGTTGCCCATCCAAAATCGTTTGGAGACATTCGGCAACGACAGCCAGTGCTTCTTGTCGAAACGACTTGGATTGGACGACCTTGACACAGGAACTGAGTGCATATTTCAGCAGAGCCGCATCCGAGTTACTGGCCTTGAGGATATCTCGTACCTTGTCCGTTTCTCGAGCTTCCAATGCAATGCCCAAGGCGTGATCAAATTTCCCAGACTCACAACACGATTCCAAGAGACGATGTACCAGGGCTTGCAGTTGTTCCATGGGAAGTCCAACCTCTTCGGCCGTGAGGGCTGTTTGTGACTTTTTGCTGCCACTTATAGAAATACGTTTCGGTGCCGCGGGAGACGATTGGGACATGACGATATCTTCATCTCCTCCTTTTTCGGCCAGCAATCGACGGCGTTCCTGTACGTACGCATCGAGCGCAGCTGCTACTAACCGTTCCACGTACGGACTCGTAGAGGCCTGGGATACATCAAAATGTTCGAGACCCGCGTCCAGTGCCAATCGCAGTGCTTGCGTCGGTTCTTCCAAATGAAAGAAGACGCGCGATGCCACAGCAGCAGCACGCTGTCGCATTTCGTTGGGTGCCTCGAGATCTTCCGCAATGGCTTCCAAATCTGGCAAACATTCGGCCACTTCGTGCCACAAGGTATCGACACAATCCAATAGCTTTCCGAGCGCGTGCGACTTTAGAGTCAGATCATCTTCTTGTAAAAGAGCAATCCATCCAGAAGCAGTAGCAACCGTTTGGGGTTGGAGTGGATCATCAATGGTCATCATGGTGCTGGTGGCGGCCATTTTATATGGTATATATTTGATATTTGTGTATGTGTATGTGTGTGTGTGTACGTGGTTTCGTTTCGTTTCGTTTTGTTTTAATGGTTTTAGACTTGGTCGGTTGTTGTTGTTGTTAGTGTATCTTGGTAGATATTTCCGATTGGCAAAGGAATTGTGATGTTGATAATGTTCCTGTTGCTTTGGTTTTTATTATTGATGCTGATACTCATCAAGTAGTGGTGTTTAATGTCGTCTCTTTCTCTTTGTTTGTTGTTGGTTGCTCCTCGTCGTTGCGATGAAGGATTTTTTTCGGTGATGATCATTAGCTTTCTTTGAGATATAGATCACCCGGGCATGCTGAGTGTCGGGTTCAATAGAATTTTTTTAAAAGGGTTAAAGCAAAAATTAACTGTGAATCATTCGAGTCCAGTAGAGTTGGGAGCTTTCGTTCTCTGCAAAGATCTTTCCAGTCTTCGAAGAGTGCAGCTAGCTACTACTCCGAGTAGACTACTACTAGTAGTCTATTACAAGTTATGAGGTGTTGGATCAATACGTATCAGTCTATTTTGACGAAGAGGAGTTACAATACAGCCCTGACTGCAGATTGACTATTGGTGGGGCATGGAGCCCCTGGGAAATTTTTTATAACAAACCAAATCCTCCAACTTCCACAACCCACCAATTGTAACTCAAACCCCGGGTGCGTGTCACCCAATTT
>Ga0100391_1001668_pt1 | contig 24341 bp, 19 predicted proteins | sample CryGeymeta201515_FD_81541 | JGI IMG/M metagenome (GOLD analysis project Ga0100391, IMG submission 81541) | Groundwater microbial communities from Crystal Geyser aquifers in Utah, USA - Crystal Geyser metaG 2015-15 | ecosystem: Environmental > Aquatic > Deep subsurface > Groundwater | place: USA... | reverse complement strand
CCGCGAAGCGGGTTCGGCTTGAATGAATTGTTAGGTATAACCTGCATCACGCGATGCTCTTGAGCTTTGAAGCGGCCGCTACGTACACGATCAACGTTCGTTGACAGTCGCCGAGCGCGCGATGCGTGCCGTCACCGCTGAGGTTGCCGTCTTTGGCCAGCGCAGCAAGACGATAGCTCTTTCGCCCAGGCCAGGCGCGGCGCGACATCTTGAGCGCGCAGGAAACGGGGTTAGTGACCGCGAGAGAGTACTTGGCCGCGGCGTTGCGCAGGAAGGCCATGTCAAAGTCTGCGTTAAAGGATACGAGCTGAAGATCGCCAACGAAGCTGAGGAAATCCCGTAAAGCTGTCTCCAGTGGCGCGCCATCTGCGTCCAGCATGTTCTGGTCAATGCCAGTTAGTTCAGTGATCTTCTTTGGGACCTTTCTGGTCGGTCGCACCAGCGATTGATATGTATCGTGTTCGATTGAGTCGCGGTTCACCCGGATTGCTCCGAATTCAATGATCTCGTGTTTCTGTGCGTGAAGGCCCGTCGTTTCGAGATCGAAGATGATGAATCGCTCGGGCAAGTGGGCAATGCTTAGCTTCGCAGGTCTGCGGGACAGCACGATGTAGATGATGATTGCAGCAACTGCAATTAAGAATACCCACGTCATGCCGATCTCCCCCGTTGGACCTACACCTAGTCGGCAACGAATCGCCATGTATCCCCGCAGCCTATCACAGCATGGGGATCGTTGTTTTTATGAAAAATAATAAACAAATCATCGCGTTATTCCGATGTTGCGGCCTATCCTTGCAGCCTATCCTTGCAATGTCTGTCGGCAGGGAGCAGGCGCTTGAAGCCACCATACCGCGCCACGGTCAGAGGCAGCGTAGTCGCCTCGGATTTGGCTGGCAATAGTGCCGGCTCTGGTAATGCCGACTTGCGTTCCGACCTCGGTATCGGTCGCGGCGAAGGGCGCCATGCTCAGCGCGCCACACGATCGAACCCGGACGCCACGAGCGCGAATCCGCCGCGCCTGCTGGATCAGGTGCGCGCGAGAATGCGCCGCCTGGGTATGGCGATCCGCTTGGAGGACGCTTACTTGGGCTGGATTCGCCGATTTATCCTGGCCAATGGCAAGCACCACCCGCGCGCGTTGGGTGGGCGCGAAGTTGAGGCGTTTTTGACCGACCTTGCAGTGCGCGGCCAGGTGGCGGCCTCGACGCCGAATCAGGCGTTGTCGGCATTGCTGTTCTTGTACCGCGAGGTGCTGGAAATCGAGTTGCCGTGGATGGATGGCATCCGCCGCGCCAAGCGGCCAGAGCGCACCTGCGCGCGAAGCTTCTCGCGGCCTTGTTCGCCGGCAGGCCGGCTCCCGCAAAAGCACAGGCTCGGATTCGCTGGCAGGTCGATGCGCACTGAAGCACTGGCCGCCAATTGCGGCAGCGCAGCAAATGTGCTCTAGTCAGATGCACGGGCCGTTGAACGGGGCGTTCAACGGTATCTGCCTGACCCTCGGAGCATCCATGTCGCATTCCGCCTACGGGTTGTACCACCCGCGCTACGAGCACGATAGCTGCGGCTTTGGCCTGATCGCGCAACTCGACGATCAGCCGAGCCGGTTGCTGGTCGATGGCGCCTTGCAGGCATTGGCCGGGCTCAACCATCGCGGCGCGGTGGCCGCCGATGGCCGCAGCGGCGATGGTTGCGGGGTGTTGCTCCGGCGCCCGGATGCGTGGTTGCGGGCGTTGGCGGCAGAAGCCGGCATTGTCGATCACCCGCGCCTCAGTGCCGGTCTGGTGTTTCTCGGCCGCGATGCGGCACGCGCTGAGCTCGCGGTGACCACGCTCGAAGCGCAATTGGTGGCGCATGGGGTGCAGGTGCTGGGCTGGCGGCAAACCCCGGTGGTGGCGGAAACCTGCGGCGCGCAGGCGCGGCTCAGCTTGCCGCAAGTGCGACAAGTTTTTGTCGCACCGGGCGCGGGTCACGATGCGCACGGCTTCGAGCAAGCGCTGTTCATGGCGCGCCGGCTGGCGGCGCAGGCGCTGCGCGATGACCGCGATTTTTTTGTGGTCAGCCTCAGTGCCCACGCGATCGGCTTCAAGGGCATGGTGCTGCCCGAGCACCTGCCCGAGCTGTTCCCCGATCTGGCGCGTGCCGACCTTGCCAGCAGCGCGGTGCTGTTTCATCAGCGCTTTTCCACCAACACCGCGCCGCAGTGGCGGCTGGCGCAGCCATTCCGGCATCTGGCCCATAACGGCGAGATCAACACCATTCAATCCAACCGCATCTGGGCGCTGGCGCGGCGTGGGCTGTGGCAGGCGCCGGGCATCGATCTGAGCCAGCTCGATCCGCCGGTGTCGATGGATGGCTCGGATTCGCAGAGCCTCGATGACATGCTTGAGGTGCTGCTCGCCGGCGGCATGGATGCGCTGCAGGCGATGCGCATTCTGCTGCCACCGGCGGCGCATGCACTGGAACAGCTCAACCCCGATCTGGCCGCGTTCTACGAGTATTACGCGTTGCACACCGAACCCTGGGATGGCCCGGCCGGGATCGTGTTTGCGCATGCCGATCAGGTGGGCTGCGTGCTCGACCGCAATGGCCTGCGCCCGGCCCGCTGGGCGCTGGGTGCGCAGCGGCATTTGCTGGTCGCTTCGGAAACCGGGGTGTGGCAACCGCCCGGCGGGGTGATCGCCAAGGGCCGGCTTGGCCCCGGCGAAATGCTGGCGGTCGATTTCAAGACCCACAACCTGCTCGACAGCGCCGCAATCGATCGCATCAACGCCGCGCGCGCACCGTACAAGCGCTGGCTCAAGGCCGGCGTGCGCTATCTCGATTCGGCGCTGATCGACCCGGCACTGGCCGCCGAACCGTTCGACCCCGACACCCTGCTGCGTTTTCAGAAGCGCTTTGGCCTGACCCGCGAAGAGCGCGAGCAAGTGCTGCGGCCACTGGCCGAGCATCAGGCCGAAGCGGTGGGCTCGATGGGCGATGACACCCCGACCCCGGCACTGTCGCAACAGGTGCGGCCGCTGTACGAGCGCTTCCGCCAGGCCTTTGCGCAAGTCACCAATCCGCCAATCGACCCGCTGCGCGAGCAGGTGGTGATGTCGCTGGCCACCCAGATCGGCCGCGAGGGCAATGTCTTTGAGACCTCGGCAAGCAACGCCAGCATGGTGCTGCTGAACTCGCCGGTACTGAGCCAGCGCAAGCTGCGGCAATTGCTGGCGATGGGCGAGTTCGCCACCGCGCACAAGCAACTGGCGCTGTATCAGAAAGCCGATGAGTCGCTGCATCAGGCGATCGGCCGGCTGTGCCACGAGGCCGAAGCCGCGGTGCGCGCCGGGGCCGCGGTGCTGTTGCTGTCGGATCGTTTCCCCGGCGACGATGCGGTGGCGGTGCATGCCCTGCTCGCCACCGGCGCGGTCCACCGCCATCTGGTCAACGCCGGGCTGCGCTGTCACTGCAACCTGATCATCGAAACCGGCACCGTGCGCGATGCCCATCATTTCGCCTGTCTGATCGGTTACGGCGCCACCGCGGTGTACCCCTACCTCGCCTATCAAACCTTGTTCGACATGGCCCGCAATGGCCTGATTGCCGGCCACGATGGCGAGCAGGCGGAAGTGGGCCGCAGTTACCGGCGCGGCATCCGCAAGGGCCTGCTCAAGATCATCTCGAAGATGGGCATCAGCACCATCGCCGGTTATCGCGGCGCGCAGTTGTTCGAAATCGTTGGGCTGGCGCCAGACGTGGTGGCGCTGTGCTTCGCCGACACCCCGAGCCGGATCGGCGGCGCCACCTTTGCCGATCTGGAACGCGATGCCCGCGAACTGACCGCCTGCGCCCACGACGCCGTGCGCCCGCTGGCTGCCGGCGGCCTGCTGCATGTGATGCCGGGCGGCGAATACCACATGTACAACCCGCCGGTGGTGCAGGCGTTGCAGGCCGCGGTACGCAGCGACGATGCCGCGGCCTATGCGCGCTATGCCGAACTGGTCAACGGCCGGCCGCCGAGCGCGCTGCGCGATCTGCTGCGGCTGAACACCAGCGCCACGCCGATTGCGCTCGACGAGGTGGAGCCGGTGGAAGCAATCCTGCGCCGCTTCGATTCGGCCGGGATGAGCTTGGGCGCGCTGTCGCCAGAGGCACACGAAGCGTTGGCCACCGCCATGAACCGGCTCGGCGCGCGTTCCAATTCCGGCGAAGGCGGTGAAGACCCGGAGCGCTACGGCACGGAGCGCCGCTCCAAGATCAAGCAGGTTGCCTCGGGCCGCTTTGGCGTCACCCCGGAATACCTGATCAACGCCGAAGTGCTGCAAATCAAGATTGCGCAGGGCGCCAAGCCCGGTGAAGGCGGCCAGTTGCCGGGCCACAAGGTCAGCGGCATGATCGCCCGCCTGCGCTACGCCAAGCCCGGCATCGGCCTGATCTCGCCGCCGCCGCATCACGACATTTATTCGATCGAAGACCTGGCGCAACTGATCTTCGACCTCAAGCAGGTCAACCCGGAAGCGCTGGTGTCGGTGAAGTTGGTGGCGCATGCCGGGGTCGGCACCATTGCCGCTGGCGTGGCCAAGGCCTACGCCGACCTGATCACCATTTCCGGCCACGATGGCGGCACCGGCGCCAGCCCGCTCAGCTCGATCCGTTATGCCGGCGTGCCGTGGGAACTGGGCATCGCCGAGGCGCAGCAAACCCTGCGCCTGAACGGGCTGCGCGGGCGGGTGCGCTTGCAGGCCGATGGCGGCCTCAAGACCGGGCTCGACGTGATCAAGGCGGCGTTGCTGGGCGCCGAGAGTTTCGGCTTTGGCACCGCGCCGATGATCGCGCTGGGCTGCAAATACCTGCGCATCTGCCACCTCAACAACTGCGCCACCGGCGTCGCCACCCAGGATGCGCGCCTGCGCAGCGCGCACTTCAATGGCCCACCGGAGCGGGTGATGGCGTTCTTCCGCTTTGTTGCCGAGGAAACCCGCGGCTACCTCGCCGCGCTCGGCGTGCGCAGCATGGACGAACTGATCGGCCGCACCGACCTGCTGCGCGCCGACCTGCCGCCGCAGGGGCGGATCGAGTCGGTCGATCTGTCCGGCTTGCTCGCCGACGACCCGAGCGCCGCGCGCGGCCCGCGCCATTGCGTGCAGGCCAGCAACCCGCCGCGCGATGCCGGTGCGCTCGGCCAACGCCTGCTCGATGATCTGCGCAGTGCGATCGACAATGGCAGCGGCGGCGAAGTGAGTTACCCGATCGCCAATCACGATCGCACTGTCGGCGCCCGCGTCTCGGGCTACATCGCCAGGCGCTGGGGCAACCTCGGCATGGAGCCGACGCCGGTGCAGGTGTACTTGCGCGGCTCGGCCGGGCAGAGTTTTGGTGCCTTCAATGCTGGCGGCCTGCACATGGAATTGATCGGCGATGCCAACGATGGCGTCGGCAAGGGCATGGCCGGCGGTCGGCTGGTGCTGCGGCCGCCGTCCGGCGCGCGTTATGTCGCCCGCGACACCCCGATCATGGGCAATGCCTGCCTGTACGGCGCCACCGGCGGCGAGCTGTATGCCGCTGGCCGTGCCGGCGAACGCTTCGCGGTGCGCAATTCCGGCGCAATCGCGGTAATTGAAGGCGCTGGCGACCATTGCTGCGAATACATGACCGGCGGCGTGGTGGCGGTGCTCGGCCGCACCGGCCTGAACTTCGGCGCCGGCTTCACCGGCGGCTTCGCCTACGTGCTCGATATCGACCGCGATTTCGTCGATCGCTACAACCACGAGTTGATCGACCTGCACCGGCTGTCGCCGGAAGGTATGGAAAACCACGTGCAGCATTTGCGCAGCCTGCTCGGCGCCCACCACGGCGCCAGCGGCAGCGTGTTTGCCGCCGAACTGCTGGAAGACTTCCGTGATTACCTGAGCAAGTTCTGGCTGGTGAAGCCGCGCGCCGCCTCGCTGGAATCGCTGATCGAAACCCTGCGGGAGGCGGCATGAGCAGCCGCAATGTGTTTCATTACCTCGAACACGCCCGTCGCCTGCCACGCGAGTTGCCGGTTACCGTGCGGGTGCAGGGCTGGAGCGAGATCTACGGCAGTTTCGATCCGGCCGGCGCCAGCGAACAGGCGGCGCGCTGCATCGATTGCGGCAACCCGTATTGCGCCAACAAGTGCCCGTTGCAGAACGCGATTCCCGAATGGCTGCGGCTGACCGAGGAAGGGCGGTTGTTTGCAGCCGCCGAACTCGCCCACCAGACCAACCCGCTGCCGGAAATCTGCGGCCGGGTGTGTCCGCAGGACCGCTTATGCGAAGGCGATTGCACACTGGAAACCGGCTTCGGCGCGGTCACCATCGGCGCGCTGGAAAAGTACATCGTCGATTCCGCGTTCGCGCAGGGCTGGCGTCCGGATCTGTCCAAAACGCTCGCCACGGGCCAGCGCGTGGCAGTGATCGGCGCCGGGCCGGCCGGCCTGGCCTGTGCCGATCGGCTGGCACGCGCCGGCATTCAGGCCCACGTGTTCGATCGTCACCCCGAAATAGGCGGCCTGCTCACCTTTGGCATCCCGCCGTTCAAGCTGGAAAAACAGGTGATCACGACCCGGCGCGAGGTGCTCGAAGCGATGGGCGTGCAGTTTCATCTGCGCACCGAGGTCGATAGCCCGCTGGCCAACGAACTGCTGCGCGACTACGACGCCCTGTTCCTTGGCACCGGCGCCTACACTGCCGTGGACGGCGGCCTGCCCGGGCAGGATTTGCCCGGGGTACACAGCGCGTTGCCGTTCCTGATCGCCAACGCGCATCGCGTGCTCAGCGGCGACGCCAGCCTCGACGCGCAGCAGGCCGGCATGTTGCAACTCAGCGGCCGCCGGGTGGTGGTGCTGGGCGGCGGCGACACCGCCATGGATTGCGTGCGCACGGCAACACGGCTGGGCGCGGCGGAAGTCACCTGCGTCTATCGCCGCAGCGAAGCCGACATGCCTGGCTCACGACGCGAAGTGGGCAACGCCCGCGATGAGGGCGTGCGCTTCTTGTTCAACCGTCAGCCGCTCGCCATCGAAGGCAGCAGCCACGCCAGCGGCGTGCATCTGGTCGAAACCCGGCCCGGCGCGGCCGATGGCTCCGGCCGCCGCCGCGCCGAAGCGCTCGCCGGCAGCGAGGTTTGCCTGAGCGCCGAAGTGGTGATTCTGGCGTTCGGATTTCGCGCCAGCCCGGCACCGTGGTTCAGCGAGTTTGGCCTGAACCTCGGCAGCGATGGCCGCGTGCAAACCCAGGGCCGCGCCGGCAACACCAACCTGTGCAAGGTGTTTGCCGGCGGCGACACCGTACGTGGCGCCGACCTGGTGGTTACCGCCGTGCTCGATGGCCGCGAAGCCGGCGATGCGATTGCGCGGCAGTTGCGGGCGCCGTAACGCGGCGCTGCCATCAGCCGCTGAGCCACTCCACCACCTCGCTGTGCAGTGCAGCGAGGCCGCGATTGAGAGTGGCCAATCGCCCCTGATGATGGCGTGCGAGGGCCGCGAGGTACGCGTCAGTGACTTGGCGGTGACCGAGCAGGCCGTGCCAGGACACCGCCGAATAATCGAAGTTGTCGGCCCAGAAGCGGTGCCGGGAATGTTGCACGAAACCAGCGAGCACGCTGTCCGCCTGCGCCGGTGCGGCGACTGCGCCGTGGCGCAGCAACAGGCGCAGCAGGGTGCCCTGGGTGATCGGACAGGTGGCGAACGGTTGCGACGCGCGGAAAACCAGCGCACCGCCAGCTCGTGGTGGACATGCACCTGATCGGCGAGTGCGACCAACACATTGCCATCACGCAAAATCGTGGCCGGGCTCATTCGTCGTTCAGCGCGGCCACGTCGGCGGCGGTGATCGGGCGACTGGGACGCGCCGGCGGCAACCCGCTCTGCGGATGCACCGTGTAAGGCGGCAGCTCGGCCTCAGCCACGCCGGCGTTCAGCCCGCGCCGGATCAAATCGGCAACCGTGCGGCTGAGGCTGTGGCCGCTGTGCTGGGCAATGGCAGTGGCCGCGCGGTGCAGATCGTCGGGGAGGTTTGCGGTGGTTCGCAGCGTCAACGTCACGGTCGGCGGCCTGACCTGCCTGCCTTGTCACGGAAGTTTCGCGTAGCCGCGCCATCCTTGTGGTGGAACCACGCCAAGCGCTTTGTTTCCCCCTCTCCCGCTGGGAGAGGGCTGGGGTGAGGGAAACGGGATGGCGTGAAAACGTTTGATGATGCGGGGTGGCCACTCGCCATGCCCGTTCGCTTTCCGCAATCGCGAGGATGCCGCCGTGATAAGTATCGAAAACCATTTTTACGCCAGGTTTCCCGGCCTGGCCGATGGCCGCCGCCGTATGCTCAGCCAGCCGGTGGTGGCGCTGCTGCGGCAGGTGATCGGCGAGGATCGGGTCAACCAGACCATCCACCGCTTGCAGGGCTACCACGGCTTCGACTTCGTCGACCACGGCCTGCTCGACCTCGGCGCGCGCTACCGGGTGGCGCAGACCGATATCGAGAACATCCCGTGCGAAGGCCGGGTGGTGATTGTGGCCAATCATCCGCTGGGCGCCGTTGATGCGCTGAGCCTGCTGCAACTGGTCGGCAGGGTGCGCCGCGATGTGCGCATCCTGGCCAACGATTTTTTGCTGCAACTCGAAGGCCTGGCACCGCTGCTGGTGCCGTGCGACGTGTTCGGCGGCAAGCCGCGTGCGCGTTTGCGCGAAGCCTATCGCTGCCTGCAACGCGATGAGGCCGTGATCATCTTCCCGGCCGGTGAGGTCAGCCGCATCCATGCCAATGGCATCCGCGATCCGCGCTGGTCGGAAGGGTTTTTGCGGATCGCCCGCAAGACCGGCGCGCCAGTGCTGCCGATCCACATCGGCGCGCGCAATTCACCCACTTTTTATGGGGTGTCGCTGCTCGCCAAGCCGTTGGGGACGCTGTTGCTGCCGCGCGAAATGCTGGCGGCCGACAAACCCCGCATCGCCATCACCATCGGTGCGCCGGTGCTGGTGAGTGCGCTGACTTCAGCGCGACTCAGCGACGCTGCGCTGGCGCGCCGCATGCGCGCACACGTTTATCGCCTGCCTCGGCGCAAGCCGCCGATGTTCGCCACTTCCAGCGCGGTGGCGCATCCCGAATCCGCAGCAGCCGTGCGCACTGACCTGAGTTCGGCGCGCTGCCTCGGGCAGACCAGCGACGGCAAGCAGATCCTGCTGCTGGAGTGCGGCCACGACAGTGCGGCGATGCGCGAGATCGGTCGTCTGCGCGAGCTGACGTTTCGCAAAGTCGGTGAAGGCACCGGCCTGAAGCGTGATCTGGATCGCTACGACGCCTGGTACAGCCATATCGTGTTGTGGGATGCAACGGCGATGGAAATCGTCGGCGCCTATCGCCTCGCCGAGACGCAAAGAGTCGTCGCGCAACACGGCATCGACGGGCTGTATTCGAACAGTCTGTTCGCGTTTACCAGCGATGCACAGGCCCTGCTCGCGCAAAGCGTGGAGTTGGGCCGCAGTTTTGTGCATCCCCGGTACTGGGGTAGCCGCAGCCTCGACTACCTGTGGCAAGGCATTGGCGCATACCTGCGCGTGCATCCGCATGTCCGCTACCTGATCGGCCCGGTCAGCCTGTCGGCCAGCCTGGGTGAATCGGCGCGTGGCTGGATCGTGCATTACCACCAGCATTTTTATGGCGACGCCGGGCACTCCGTCTGTGCCCGCAACCCGTATCGGGTACCGCCCGAAATCGCCGCCGAAGCGGCCGCCGCCTGGCACGGGCAGGACATCAAGTCCTGCCTGCAACGGCTGCGCTCGGAGCTGTTGGCGCGCGACGCAACGCTGCCGGTGCTGTACAAGCAGTATGTCGATCTGTGCCCGCCCGACGGCATTCGCTTTCTCGCGTTCGGCATCGACCCGGCATTCGGCCATTGCGTCGATGGCTTGATCCGCATCGATCTGAACACCCTCAAACCAGCCAAGCGTGCGCGTTATCTGGGTGGCTGAGCACGCGTCGGGCGCATTGGCGTGTTGTCGCCGGGGTTGGCGCAAGGCGCGTAAACCGCCGCCGTGTCGGCGTCACCTTCGCGCGACGACGCTCAAAGCCATCTCCTGCGCTGTAGCATATGGCGCCGCACACTGGCGCGATGGCTCATCGCGCCTCCTGATTAGCAACACGCGTCAGCTAGTCGCATCCGGTGATGCTGGTTGGCTATAGAGTGAGCGCTACATCGGCGAACTGGTAGCGGTGGCCCTGCGCACAAAACAGCCTCTTGACCGAATGGCAGCGTTGGAGCCGGAACCCTTGGTTTCGTCATTCCAGCTTTCGCTGGAATGACGGTGACGGATACCAGCGTTTGCTGGCCGTCGCCACCGGTTCGGTAGCCCAGCCGCTTCGCTCGGTCCGGCCGGCTGACGCACATTGCTAATCAGGTCACGCCTTGGCGCGCTCAGCGGCAAGGCGGGCGCGCAGTCTGTCACGGATGACCTCGTTTTCGCTGGCGTACTCACCCGTTCGCGCCTTGGCTTTCACCACATCAGCCATGGTGTTCGGCAGAGTGATACTCAGTTGCTGAGTCGTTCGCATGGCGGCCTCCCGCCATAAGGATAAAATAATCCTACTTCGCTGACCGCCGCCATAAGTCCAGCGCTCCAGCGCCCCGATCACGCGCCCGTCAGCGCGTGATCGGCACCGCGGGCATCAGCATCCCGCCGCCTGCCCGCCGCCAGCAGGCAGGGCAAGCACGGGACAAGCCAAGACACATGTGTATTGAATCAATGGATGGGTGTCCTCGGCTTCATCCCACACTCGGCTTCATCCGGCTTCATCCAACAGGCAAGCGCGGACGCGTGTAATTCATGAAACATCCCCGGCTAAAACCTGCCGGTCAATGTAAAGCCATAAAAGCGCGGCGAGCCGAGGATGAACGTTGGCGTACCGAACAACTCGCCGGTGTTGCCGGCATCGATCAGGTAACGTTTGTTGCTGAGGTTGGATACGTCGGCGCGCAGATCCCATCGCCCGTCATCGAAACGAATGCCGGCACTCAGGTTGTACAGCGCATAGCCGCCCTGCTCGATGCCGGCAAAGTTGGTGTCCTCAAAAAATACGTGCGAGCGCACGTTCCAGCTCGGCCGCAGGTAAAGCTGCATGCCCTTGCCAAGGTCGGCCGACACGTCGAAACCGGCAGAAGCGCTGTGCCGCGCGGTCAGGCGAAAACGATTGCCGGCCAGTTCCTGCACGTTGCCATCATCATCACGTTGGTTGAACTGGGCATCGACATAGCCATAATTGAAGAATGCCTGTAGGTTGTCGTTTGGCTGCCACAGCAACGAGGCCTCGGCGCCCTTGGCATTGGCATTGCCGCCATTGGCGGGCACGAAACGCTGGGTATCGTCATCGCGGATCGAGGTCTGGAAATTGCTGTAGTCGTAATAGTACGCGGCGATGTCATAGACCACACGGCCACCGGCCAGTGCGCCTTTCAAACCAGCCTCATAGCTCCACACGATTTCGGCATCGATGACCTCGCTGCTGAAAGCGTCGATGTTGACCACATTCGGCCGCCGTCCACGCGACACGCTCATGTACCCACTGGCTTCATCGCTGAAGCGATAGGCTGCCACTGCCCGCCCAACAACCGATTCGAAGTTTTCGCTGCGGCTGAGCACACCATCGGTGGGCGCAAACAGAATGTTTTGTGGGTTGGCTGGATTGGGCGAGCCACCAAGGCCAAACAGACCCAGGAAGCTTGGCACCCCGAAGAACTGGCCGTTGTAGCCGGCGCGCACATCCTCAAAACTGGCGCGCGCACCGAGCGTGATGTCGAAGCGGTCCGTCACCGTCCAGGTGCCGTCTGCGAACACTTCATATGCGGTGGTCTTGCCGAAATTGGTCGATTGTTCTTGATGGAAAGGCTTCAACGGCACCACGAATCCCGGTGCCAGCGGCAACAGATTGACCAGCGTATTGGGGCTACCATCGGGCAGCAACGGGGGTATGCCGAGCCCGACGGCCGGCAAGGTAATGAAGCTGCGCTCATCGGTTCGGAATGGCACGCCCTGACTGCCGTTTTCGTGAAAATAGCTGGCGCCGACGAATGCCTTGAGGCTGCCACCAGCGTCGTAGTTGAAACGCATCTCCTGGCTCACTTGTCGGCCTTTGGCATCCTCGGCGAACTCGAGCGCGAACAATTGCGAACCATCGGCATCAAACTCTTCCAGCGAGTCGAAATCGCGCCAGCCGGTAATGGTGTTCAAGGTCCACGCATCGGTGAGCGGAAAATCGCCGAGCAAGGTGATGCCGCGCACGGTGCGATCCAGCCCCAGTTGCTTGCCCCGATTGTGATCGGCAGTGCGTTTGAGAATATCCAGACTGCCGTCGCGAGTGGGGATCGATCCGCTGCGAAATGCGGTTCCCGGCGGCGTGTCTTCTTGATAATTCAGAATCAGATCCAGAGCGCTGACCTCACCGACATTCAGATGAAAGCTGACGCGCGCCGCCTGGGTATCCTTGCCGTTGAGGTCACCGCCGGCAAGATTCTCGACAAAACCATCGCGCTGCTCGTGATACACCGCTACGCGCGCGAACAGGGTTTCGTCCAGCAGTGGTGTGTTGATGTGGCCGGTAAACAGGGTGCTGCCAAAGTTGCCGGCACCACCGGTAAAGCTGGCGCTGGTCTCGTTGCCAGCCTTGTTCTGGATCAGGTGCAGCGCGCCGATCTGCGCGCCCCGGCCAAACAGAGTGCCCTGCGGCCCACGCAACACTTCAATGCGTTGCAGATCGAAGGGCTGCACCACCGAACCGCGTGATTTGGAGATCGATACACCATCCTGGAATACCGAGACGCGCGGCTCCACATTGGCTGCGCCGCTGTCCGAGGTGATGCCACGGATCACGATGCCGGGGTTGTTCGGACTCTGCTCCTGGATGTTGAGACCGGGTACAAAGTTGCCGATGTCTTCGTACGACGTAATGTCGTAGCGTTCAAGAAAATCGCCCGAATAGGCGCTGATCGCAATCGGCACATCCTGCACCTGCTGTTCGCGCTTTTGCGCAGTGACAATGATCGCATCGAGCTTCTTGGCGTTTGCCGCGCCATCGGGGGTTTCCTGCGCAAGCGACGTTGCCGGCGCTTGCAGGGCGAGGAAACTGAAGACGATGGCCGTGGCCAGCGGTTTACGGGCAAGTCGATTCATCGTGAGCAACCTTTCAGTCATCATGGCCGGCAACATGCTCGCGGCAAACCATGTCAGCAACGTGACATGCAATGGGTGTTCAACGCCGTGGCACTGTCATCGCCGCGTCACGCTTGCTTGGCACGATCCGCACACCTTTTGGTGGAGACCACCACATGCATAGCCCGTCACGTCGCCGCGTACTGCACGCCATCACCGTCAGTGCCAGCGCTGCAACGCTGATGCCATCGCGGCTGGTGCTGGCGGCGATGGCGAGTGATGCCATCACCATCTCGCGCAACGCATTTCCGCAATCGGTTGCCTCGGGCGACCCACGCCCGGATCGAGTGCTGTTATGGACCCGCGTCGCGGTCGACCCGGCGCCCTCGCGTGTCCGAGTGCAGGTTGCCGATGACCCGGCATTCACCGCATTGCGGGTAGACCGTGAAGTGCCGGTTGATGGCGACAGCGATGGTTGTGTCAAGGTGCGCATCGCCGGCTTGCAGCCCGGTACCAGCTACCACTATCGCTTCTTGCTCGATGACGGTGAGCAATTCGTGGCGTCGCCTAACGGATGCACCCGCACTGCCGCTGCAACCGATAGCGATGTGCCTGTGCGTTTTGCGTTCATGAGTTGTCAGGATTTCGGTGGTCGCTGGTACAACACGTTGCTGCCACTGCTCGACCTCGATCTCGATTTTATCCTGCATCTGGGTGATTTCATTTACGAAACCGTGGGCGCGCCGGGCTTTCAAAGTGCCAGCGCCGAGCGCTCCATCCGCTTCGATGATCACGCCGGAGCGATTGCCTTGGGGGATGCCGGTTCGCACTATTTTGCTGCACGCAGCCTGAGCAATTACCGCCAGTTGCATCGCAGCTTTCGCTCCGACCCGGTGTTGCAGGCATTGCTCGAGCGCGTACCGCTGGTGGCGATCTGGGACGACCACGAGTTTTCCGATGATTGTTGGCAGGAACACGGCACCTATGCCGATGGTGCGCATGGCGAAGACGATGTGGAGCGTCGACGCAATGCCGAACAAGCCTATTTCGAATACTTGCCGGTTGATGTCGCCAGTGGTGGCGACGATGGCCTGCCGATCGCTCGCGACAGACTATTTCCGAACACGGCGATCTGGCGCGACCTGCGCTTTGGCCGCAACCTGCACGTGCTACTCACCGACTACCGCAGTGCCCGGCCCGATCACTTGATTCCCGAAGACGCGTTCCCCGGCGCCGTGATTTTCGATCGTTCCGCCTTGCGTGAATTGCTGCCGAAGTTGGGCTTGCGCTACGCCGATCTGGAACCGACGTTGATCCCGTATCTCGATCTCGAAACTCCCGATTTCGCGCATCTGCGCGCGCCGTTGCGTGCTGCCATCGACCACGCCTATCGCGCCACCGGGCAGTCTGCAGAGCAGGCCACGCGACGCGCGACAATGGCTACCAAGGGGCAGATGGCGTTGCCTGTGCTGGTCCAGTTTCTCACTGCGTACAACGCGCAACTGCCACCGGCCGAGCAAATCGAATTACCACCAGGCGATGCCGACTACCCGCGTGGATTGCCTTGGCTCGCGCTCGGCAAAACGCGCTTGTTCGATGCCATCGGTTCGCGCTACTTCGTGGTCAAGGACAGCTACGATTTGTTCGCTGCCCTGCGCAGTTTAGATGGCATCGGCAGTGCCTACGGCAGCGAACAGGACGCCTGGCTGAGTGAAACGCTGAGCGCTAGCGATGCCAACTGGAAAGTGGTTGCCAGCTCGGTTTCATTCGCGTCGCTGGTGCTCGACCTTGCCCTACCCGAACTGCAAGCACCCGCAGCGATGCGCCGAAAGTTCTACCTCAATGTCGATCAGTGGGATGGTTTTCCGCAGGAACGCACAAATCTACTGCACAACGTGTTCGACAAGGCAGGCGGAGTTATCGTGTTGTCCGGCGATATCCATGCCAGCTTTGCCACCCAGCACAGCGCACATACCGTGGAGTTCACCACGCCGGCGGTGTCCTCGGAAAGCCTGAAAGGGATTCTTGCGCGCAGTGTAAACGGCAATCCGGATGCAGCATCACGCCGCACCGGCGAGCACATGGTGACGCAACTTGACGCATTGCTTATGCACGGCTTTGCCGCACTGCGCTACGCCAACACCGACCATCATGGCGTTGGCGTACTGACACTCGACGGCGCGCAAGTCGATGTGCGTTTTTACCAGCTTCCCAGCGATGCGTGCCACAAGCGGCTTTACGATGATCCGCGCCAATTGCGTGCGTTGCGCAAGGAATCTCACTTCGCCCTCGTGCGCGAGAACATGCAAATCAAACGCCTGAATTGAGCGTGAGCAAGGCCGCGGTTGCGCAGCATTGCGGTGCTTCAGATCTGCGCACCCGCTTGACCCAATACCCTACTTACGCCAGCGGCAGGGTGATGACGGTATTGAACGCGGCGAGCGCGCGACGCGGCGCGGACGCGGCAGGTGCGGCCTCGGGACGGAGGTGCGAACGCGGGACACCTGCGAACGCGGGACACCTGCGAACGCGGAACACCCACAATCTCCCGCGAGCGCGGGACACCCTCAATCTCCCGAATACGACCCGCAATCCACCGCTCGGGCGTGCTGGAATCTTCAGAATCATGGGTGTCCAGCGCTTCCTTCCAGCGCTTCTTCAGCGCTTCTTTCACTGACACATCTGAGTAACACGGACATTCACGGAATTTGAAAAGTAGGAATTCGCCGTCGCGGTGTAATGACAGTAAATTGGCCGAAACCGAGTCACCTGAGTTGGCGTAGCGACGTCGTGTCCTGCTCTGTTTTTTGAGTAGGCGGCTGCACCTGCGTAGGCTGACGCGGCTATAGTGACGGTAGTTACAAGAAGTTCGCCAAGATTTTGAGTCACGATGCGCCACTGAGCAGCTCGTGTGGCATCGAGTTGTTGCTTCACTGCCATAGCTGCCGAGGTGTATGTATTTGGCGTTATAGGTGCGGGCGCCTCTTGACCTATAGATCGTAAAAAGTTCGCGGCGTCGGGCGAGCCTTCCAAAGCAGCAGAAGTCAGCCATTGGAGCCCCCGATTTTTGTCTTCGTGCACACCGTCACCCAAATATAGCATGCGCCCCAGCTTCCATTGAGATTCTGGAAGGTGCGCTACAGCCGCATGCTGATACCACGTGAGTGCCGCCAGCTTGTCTGGTTGGAGGTTTGCAGAAGCACAGCCCCTAAAATATATATCACCAAGAAGATCGTAACCCCTAAAGCCTACTTTTTTTGGGTTATACATCATGTAGTTTGCGTAAATGTCCGAATTCGGACTCCAGTACTTAACAAAGCTCTGCATGCGTTTGAGCGTTGTCGCACAGCGCTTCTCGCCAAGTTCTTTATCTCTCTTCGCAAGATCGGATGAAGTAGAAAACAAGCTGAATGTGTGTGCCGGTCCAGGCATCAGTAGAAAACCGATCAAGACAATTTTTAAGTCCATGGCATCCTCGTATTCAGTAATTGCTCGTATGAGATATCACGAGCGGAGGGGCAGTTCTAGCGTTGGGAGTGAGGGCCAGGTCTCGCTTGACGCGAAACACCCGCTCAACGCGCTCAACGCGCTCAACGTGGGACGCTCAACGTGGGACACCCACAATCTCGCCAACACCATCTACCCCGCGCTGAACGCTGTCAATTCGACAAAAGCCCCGGACACCGATAACGACGCGAACGCGGGACACCCACAATCTCCCGAATACGACCCACAATCCACCGCTCGGGCGTGCTGGAATCTTCAGAATCATGGGTGTCCAGCGCTTCCTTCCAGCGCTTCCTCCTGCTTCCAGCGCTTCCTGCTCGGTCGCTGCGCTCTACCGATCGTGCGGCCCTCGCGCCGCCACGGGTTCACAGCACCTGCCATCACCGCATGCGCTTGACCCGATAGCCGACATACTCCAACGGTGTGGTGATGACGGTGTTGAGCGCATCGAGGCCGCCGATTTGTTGCAGCAAGGGCGCGAGGCGTGCGCGTTCGGCATCGCTCCGTTGCTGGTAGAACTGCACCGGGCGCTGGAACATCCATTGCGCGTAGGGCTGGATCGCGCGCTCACTGCTGTCGCCTTCCAGGGTGAAAGTATGGCGGCCGATCACGCGCGGCAGGGCATCGGCATCCGGGTTGGCGGCGCACCACGCGGTAACGGCACGCACGGTGTCTTGCAACACCGGGGTCTGTTCGCGGAATACGCGCGCGAGCAGTGGAATCAAGGTATCGGGGATTTCATCGTTTGCCAGGAACGCGCCACTGCGCGGTTCGGGATGCTGCATGCGCTCAACCCAGCGGGCAACGTTGGCTGCGCGTTCGCGCATCAACTTGCCGGGTGCGGGGTCGCGGTACAGATGCGCATAGAGCGGGCCGATCAGGCCGAAGTCGCCGATGCTGGGGCGGCTGCCGAGCAGAAAATCGTGCTTGCCCAGATGCGCGTTGAACTCGTCGAGAAAGCCTTCGTAACTGCGCTCGACGGCGGCGTGCATCGGTTTGCCGATACCAAAATACTTCTGGTACATGCCGCCGAACTTGAATGCCGGCAACAGGCCGATGATCGGCTTGAGCCAGGCCGGCGACTGCGGCCGCAGCAGGTCGCCGAACGCGCGCAGGATGGTGCCGAGGTTCTGCCGTTTGTACTGCCAGCGGTAGTGCATCGCCGCCATCACCAGCCACTCGTCGCCGTACAGTTCCAGCAGCAGCGCCACCAGCCGCTGCGCCGGGGTGTCGGGGTATACCGGATGATCGGGAAAACGTGGCTCCAGCGCATCAATGATGGCGGTGGTGTCCTGCAGGTATTCGCCCTCCGGCGTCAGCAGCACCGGGATGATCGGCCGGCCGATCTTTGGCACGATGATTTCGCGGTACACCGCTAGCGTGGCCAGCCGCTCTTCGTAGGGAATGCCCTTGTAGCGCAGATAGGCGCGGGTTTTGCCCGAGTACAAGGACACCTCGGCGCCGTAGAGAATGTAGGGTTTGCTCATGGTTCGTTCCGAGCAGATGTCAGTGGCCGCCATCAGCGCGGCGTTTGTTGCCGGCCACGCTATCGTGCATCAGCTTGTCGGTGTAGGCGATGCCAATGGCGGAGAGAATGAAAATGGCGTGGATGATGGTCTGCCACATCACCCCGGCAATGGTGACTTTCGAATCGAGCGTTCCCAGGGTGCCCGCTTCGATGAATGTCTTGAGCAGGTGAATCGAGGAAATGCCGATGATCGCCAACGCCAGCTTCACTTTCAGCACCGAGGCATTGACATGGCTCAGCCATTCAGGCTGATCCGGATGACGCTCCAGACCAAGCCGCGACACAAAGGTTTCGTAGCCGCCCACGATCACCATCACCAGCAGGTTGGAAATCATCACCACGTCGATCAGGCCAAGCACGATCAGCATGATCTGCTGTTCGCCCAACGCGCCAGCGTTGTGGATCAGGTGCCACAGTTCCTTGAGGAACAAAAACACATAGACGCCCTGGGCCAAGATCAGCCCAAGGTAGAGCGGCACCTGCAACCAGCGCGACCAGAAAATCAGGGTCGGCAGCGGCGCCAGGCGGGTTGCAATTCGGGGCTGGATTTCGCTCATGCTCGGATACTCATTTGCGCGACAACGCGGCGCCAACGGCGCAGATCAGGCCGGCACCCAGCAACCAGTAGCCGAGGCTGCGATCGGCGCGCAGAGCAAGCGTTTGCGGTTGCTTGCGGGTGATGGTGAAGTGGGTATCGCCGAGCTTGGCGATCTCGGTGGTACGGCTTATCTCACGCGAGAACGCGAACAGGGTTTTGCCCGACAGCGGCACCGCACCGGAACCGATCAGGGCGGCGGCGAGCAACAGGGCTGCGGCCAGGGATGAAAACACGATACGCACGGCAACCTCTCTAGTCAGAACTAAACGCAATCAACTCTCGCGAACGCTGACGCCGGGCAGCGACAGCACGTAATCGGCACCCATCAGCAACGACGGGGTGTAGTAACCCGGTTCCGGACGCGGGCCGTCGAGCAAGCGCTGCACGATGCCCAGCGCGGCGCTGACGGTGAGTTCATAGCCGTTGGGGGTGCGCAACTGCCGGCGCAGGGCGCGGCCCTCGCCGTCGAACACCTCGCCCCACACCGTGCAACCGGTCTGCTCGCGGGTGCTGGCCGACGGGCCACGCACTTTTTTCGCGACCTGTGCCTTCATGAAGTTCTGCACTGGTTTCAGGCCGAGCAGCGGACGCAGCCAGCGCAGGCGTTGCAGGCGGCGAACGGTAGCTGGAGGCACGCTCATGTACACCTCGATGTTGCCGATGCCGGTGGAAACGAAAGCGGTATAAACATCGCCCCATGGAATCGTCATCGCTGTGCGCTGTTCGCCATCGCGGCTGAACATGCGTGCCTTGTACGCCAACGGTACAGTTTTGAGTTCGCCGTTTTCGCGGATCATGCCGCCTTTGCCGAGGCCCTCGACACTGGTCTTGGCGGTGCCGGGGCTGGGGCCGCCGCCGGCATCGAAAGCCAGCACCAGCGCTTGCGCGTCGGGCATGCGCGCCTTGAGCTGGGCGGCGAGGCAATCGGTCGGCACTACATCAAAGCCAGTGCCCGGAATCACCACGATGCCGGCCGTGCGCGCACGCATATCCTGCGCATGGCAATGCGCGAACACCGAAATTTCGCCGGTGATATCGAGGTAGTGCGCGCCAGCGGCGAGGCAGGCTTCCAGCATCGGCGCACTGGTGGCGGAAAATGGCCCAGCACAATGCAGCACCAGGCCGATACCGCTGAGCCCGGCTTTCAGTGCATCGCCCGCTTCCAACGCAAACACCCGCGTCGGCAGACCGTATTGCGCGGCGAGCGCGTTCAGTTCGGCGCTGTTGCGGCCCGCCAGCACCGGGTGCAGGCCGCGTTGCACCGCTTCGGCCACCATCATGCGCCCGGTATAGCCGTTGGCGCCGTAGATCATCCATTGCATGTCGGTTCCCCTATGGGTTTGAACGGCGCGTTGCCTTGATCAGCATGCGGTAATACCAGTGCGGAAACCAGCGCTTGATCCGCCAGCGCAGCGGCTCGTTGCGGGTGGGTATGATCAGGAATTGCCCGCGCTCAGCGGCGGCGAACACCGCATCGGCGACGGTATCGAGGGTATCGGGCGAGGTGGCCATCATCTTTTCCGCGAATGGCTTCATCTTGGCGTTGCCCTGCCAGCTTTCCAGCAGATTGGTCTTGAAGAACGCCGGGCACACCACGCTGACCGCAATGCCGCGGCCATGCAGTTCGGCACGCAGTTGCTCGGACAGCGTCACCACTGCCGCCTTGCTGACGCCGTAGGTCATGATGTTGGGCGCCCCGGCGAGGCCGGCGAACGAGGCGGTGTTGATGATCTGGCCGTGCCCGGCCGCGAGCATCGCCGGCAGGAACGCGTGGCAGCCGCGCACCACGCTGAGCACATTGATATTGATCAGACGATGCCATTCGTCCATCTCGGTGCCGATCAGCGGGCCGCCACTGGCAATGCCGGCATTGTTGATCAGCACGTCCACCGCGCCCGGCCAGCGCTCACGCAGCGCCGCGTGCATGGCGTGAAAGCTGTCGTCATCACCGACATCCACTGCCAGCGCGAAATGCCCGTCGCCAGGCAGCTGGGCCACCGTTTCCGCGGCGCGGCCGGCATGGATGTCGGCACAGGCGATGGTGCAGCCGGCTGCGGCATAACGGGCGGCCAAGGCGCGGCCGAGGCCACTGCCGGCACCGGTGATCAGGACACGACGTTGTGGCATGGGCGGGTTCCAGAGGCTGTGTTAGGCTCCCGAGCATAGCAAGTGGCGAACCCATTGCCACACCTAACGAGCAACCCATGAGCGAAAACCTGTTCAATCTCAGTGGCAAAACGGCGCTGGTCAGCGGCGCTTCGCGCGGCATCGGCGCGGCGATTGCGCAACTGCTGGCCGCGCACGGCGCACAGGTGATCTGCACCTCGCGCAAGGTCGAGGCCTGCCAGCAGGTCGCCGATGCGATCACCGCCAGCGGTGGTTCGGCGCAGGCCAAGGCGCTGCATATCGGCGATCCGGCGGCCATCGAGGCGCTGTTTGCGCAGCTCGAAAGCGACGGCTGCAGCCCGGACATCCTGGTCAACAACGCCGCCGCCAATCCGTATTTCGGGCCGATGATCGACATGGATCTGGCCACGTACGAAAAAACCGTCGAGGTCAATCTGCGCGGTTATTTCTGGACTTGTGTGCAGGCGGCACGGCGGATGAAGGCCAAGGGTGGCGGCGCCATCGTCAACGTGGCCTCGGTCAACGCCCGCCGCGCCGCACCGATGCAAGGCATCTATTCGATGACCAAGGCCGGCATCGTCAACATGACCGAAGGCTTCGCCAAGGAACTGGCGGTGCACGGCATCCGCGCCAACGCGGTGTTGCCCGGCCTCACCGACACCAAGTTCGCCTCGGCGCTGACCAGCAACCCGCAGATCATGAAGATGATGCTCAGCCTGATCCCGCTGGCACGGATGGCGCAGCCCAATGAAATAGCGCCGGCAGTACTGTTTCTGGCGTCACCGGCCGCGGCCTACATCACCGGCACCACGCTGGCGGTGGATGGCGGTTATCTGGCCTGAGGATTTTGCGGGCAATGGCACCTCCTTGTGCGGTAACGCACGCCGCTGGCGACATCTTGAAGTAGGTCGGCAGCGAGTGTGGGTGCAGAGCAGATCAGCTCTCACCAAGACGCCAAGAACGCCATGGAGTCCATCGGCCTCTTGGTGGAGGCGATTGACGGTTCGGGGGGTCCAATGCTTCATGAGCGCCTCGCTGAAAAGGATCAGGCATGAATGGCGCGTGCTTGAGCCAGAACTCCATCGGTTCGTCATTCCAGCGCAAGCTGGAATGACGATGAGGGATGGATGCGCTACCGATACATTGATGTCGGCTCCGCTGCGCTTGAGCCGACCTACGACGTTTGCGGACAGGGTGATCGAAGCACGGCCGCGGCTGGAGCAGCGTATCCTGTCCTGATGTTTGCGCGCTTGTAACGTAAGGAGTGACGCCATGCGTTTTATCATCGGTTTGTTGTTGTGGACCTTGCTGCTGGTGCTGGCCTGGCCGCTGGCGCTGCTGATTGCGGTGCTATGGCCGCTGCTGTGGCTGCTGTCGATCCCGTTCCGCATTGTCGGCGCGTTGATGGACGCATTGCTGGCGCTGGTTCGCGCGGTGCTGTTTCTTCCCGCGCGCCTGCTCGGCGGTGACGCACGCTGACGTTGCGGCACCAACGCGCGAATCGAAAGCCTGTGGCATCATCCACGCTTGAACTGACACCGCCAAGGACAGCACGATGAACTGGAAGACGGCACTGGTGATGGGGCTGGCGGTATCGGGTCCGCAGGTGGCATCTGCGGCAAACGGCGATCCTGGCGAACCCGCGTTTCGCGCCCTGTTCAAGCAACTGGTCGAGATCAACACCACGCGTTCGGTGGGCAGTTGCACCGCTGCGGCGAGCGCGATGCGCGAACGGCTGCTGGCAGCCGGGCTGCCTGCGGCCGACATGCAGATTCTCGCGCCGGCAGATCGCCCGCAGGACGGCGCCCTGATCGCGCTGTTGCGCGGCCGCGATGCCAGCCTCAAACCGCTGCTGCTGCTCGCCCATATCGATGTGGTGGAAGCCAAACGCGCCGACTGGAAGCGCGATCCGTTCACCCTGGTGGAAGAAAATGGCTGGTTCTATGCGCGCGGGGTCAGCGATGACAAGGCGATGGCGGCGGTGTTCACCGACAACCTCGTGCGCTATCGCAGCGAGGGCTATGTGCCGCGCCGCAGCATCAAGCTGGCGCTGACCTGTGGCGAGGAAACGGCCGAAATATTCAACAGCGTCGACTGGTTGATCCGCACCCATCCACAGGCACTCGACGCCGCATTCGCATTGAACGAAGGCGCCGGTGGCGAACTCGATGCCCATGGCAAACCGGTGGCGCTGCAGGTTCAGGCCGGTGAGAAGGTCTATCAGGATTTCTCGCTGTCGCTGAGCGACGATGGCGGCCACAGTTCGCGCCCGAAGAAGGTTAACCCGATTACCCGATTGAGCGCTGCGCTGGTCCGGATTGGCGCGCACCAGTTCCCGATTGCCGTCAACGACGCGGCCCGTGGCTATTTCACCGCGCAAGCAACGCAAGTTGCACCCGCGGTCGCCGCCGACATGCGTGCGTTGCTCGCCGACCCGGCCGACGAAGCCGCAGCACTGCGCCTGTGGGACATCAACCCGAGCTGGAACGGCATGCTGCGCACCACCTGCGTGGCGACCATGATCACTGGCGGCCATGCGCCAAACGCGCTGCCGCAACAGGTATCCGCCAACGTCAATTGCCGCATCCTGCCCGGCGTACCGGTAGCGGCGGTGCAGGCGAGGCTGGCCGAAGTGCTGGCCGATCCGGCAATCGCCCTGACCCCGGTCGGCGAGATCGGCACCGCGAGCACGCCGCCGGCCTTGACCGCCGCCATCCTCGATCCGATTCGCGCTGTCGCCGCCGAGATATGGCCGGGCGTGGCAATCGTGCCGACCATGACCACCGGCGCCACCGATGGCCGCTATCTCAATACCGCCGGCATCCCCACCTACGGCGTATCGGGCATGTTCCATGATGCCGAAGGCAGCCATGCGCACGGGCTGGATGAGCGCATCCGGGTCCGCTCACTGCTCGATGGCCGGCGTTTTCTGTACGCGCTGGTCAAGCGATACGCCGACGCGGAATAGGCGCGGACCGAAACCCTCTCGCGTCGCTGCCCACGCCGCCTCATAACGCGCTTTCTCCGCCTTGGCCGCAGCCTTGATCCGCATAAAAATCACCCCACGCAAACAGCACGGGGAGAAGGCAGCGGGGTCGGCGTCGGGGGCGCGGTTCAGCGGGTACCGTGCGGCTTGCAGGTCGCCCTGGATCATCTGCACCCGCGCCAGTTGCGATTGTGCCTCGCTGTCCGCGGGCACCAACGTCGCGCCACGTAATGTCGGCTCCGCTATGCTTGAGCCGACCTACGAAAAGCGCCATTGGACTCTGTGCCGTGCCTTGAAACCAGTCGCAATAGCGAACCACTGCTTACTTCTGCCGCCGCGGCGCGCGCGCCACCAACCACAAATCGACGCGGGCGACGCCGGCCTGGCGCAGCACGCGCGCGCATTCGCTGACGGTGGCGCCGGTGGTCATCACATCGTCGATCAGGGCGACGTG
>Ga0100391_1001666_pt1 | contig 24349 bp, 22 predicted proteins | sample CryGeymeta201515_FD_81541 | JGI IMG/M metagenome (GOLD analysis project Ga0100391, IMG submission 81541) | Groundwater microbial communities from Crystal Geyser aquifers in Utah, USA - Crystal Geyser metaG 2015-15 | ecosystem: Environmental > Aquatic > Deep subsurface > Groundwater | place: USA... | reverse complement strand
GGGCAAGGCCGGCCCGGGTCATCTTGCCATTTTCAATGATGGAGCGAACGCGCTCTATTGTTGTGTCTGTCATTGGCGAGGCTTTATCACATCGTAATGTGATCGCAATATCAAATATCACATTGAGGTATTCGGTTGAGCCATTCGTGCCGGAAGGCGAGCCTTATTCCTTCGAAAAAGGTTGATCGCGCAAGGCCAGCAAATGCTCGGGCCAGCTTGGCCCCGCAAAGGACGGCAGGAAGCGGTTGATTTCCTGTTCGATAGCTTCTGCACGCGATGACGGCTTGGGATAGACAAAGCTGAGCAATCCGCCAGTCACCCGGCGACCTTGGGCGCTGCGGAAAAATGCCGGACCGATCCGTGGATCATATCCGGCATTCGCCAGCAAATGCACCAGCATCCGATCCGCTTCGATTTCCACTTGCCGGTTGTGCTGCCGATTGCGGCCGAATTCTCCGAAAAAACCCTTCCGAACGCCTGCGGCCTGCAATCTGGCGCGGTGTTCCAGCACCGAATGTGCCAGCTCATGCGCAAAGATCACGGCGAGCTGCTCGTCAGACGCAAGAACGGCTAATGGATATGCAATCTGAATGACGCGGCCATCGGACCTTGCCGACAATCCATTTTCGGTGGTTATCTCAAACAGCGCGAGACACCCGGCAGGTGCGCTCAATTGGGCTGCCGACACGATGCCATTGCGCGCAAAGCCAACCATGAAGGGCTTTGTCGCTGGCTGGCCTGCTAAAAGTTCGAAGACGGCATCGCGCAGCGGCCCTTCCTCTGGCATCGCCAGCTGCTTCAGCGCCGTCTCGCCGATAGTTAGCAGAACATCGCCACGCTGCATCCCGGCGGCTGCCGCAGGACTATCGGGAACCACATCGGCAAGCGCCACACGCCCTGTTGCGAAAAATGCTGGCCGGTCCCTGTCATTATACTGATCTTGCGTATGCAGGATCATCCCTGTCACAGGCATCTGCGCACGACAAAGATGGCCATTTGCCATGACCAGTCGCTCGGCGATCTGGGCAAGGCGCAAATCCTGCGCAGCAAGAGCGGCATAGGGATCACTGTCTTGCGCCTCGGCGGCCCCGGGCCATAGCACGAGACAGGCAAGGCCCATGAGAGCAGGCAAGATCAAACCGAGGAAAGACGTGGTGGACGCACTTGGGCTCGAACCAAGGACCCGCTGATTAAGAGTCAGCTGCTCTACCAACTGAGCTATGCGTCCATTCCGGCAAGACCGGAAGCGCGATGATTCGCGCGAGGTGGCTGCGTATAGCGCATGTTTCGCCCAAGGGAAGGGGGCAATATCTGACTTCATGAAAGGCTGTTGTCAGGGCGCTGCCGGTTCCACCGTTCGACCATCATCAGCGCGCCCACACAGATCATGTTGGTGAGCATGGACGAACCGCCATGACTCATGAACGGCAGGGGAATGCCAACCACGGGAGCCATCCCCATAACCATCATCAAATTGATCGCGACATAGAAAAAAATCGTGGCAGTCATGCCGGCTGCCAGAAGTCTGGCAAACCGGTCTTGCGCCTCGCGCGCGACAACAAGGCCCCAGCGCATGATGATCCCGAAAATCAGCAGCACGATCAATCCGCCAAACAAGCCCCATTCCTCTGCCATGGTGGCAAACACAAAATCGGTGTGAGGTTCAGGCAGATAATCAAGCTGGCTTTGCGATCCTTCGCCAAAGCCCTTGCCCCAGATCCCGCCCGAACCAATCGCAATCTTGGACTGGGTGATGTGATAACCTGCGCCCAGCGGATCGCTCTCGGGATCAAGAAAAGTCGTGACCCGGCGTTGCTGATAGTCCTGCAAGGCGAACAGATAGGCAAGCGGAATGGCAATCATCGCCGCAATGCCGCCGCCGACAAACCATCGGGCAGGCAACCCGGCAAGAAACAGCACCACCGCGCCGCCAAATACCATTGCCAGGCTCGTTCCCAGATCAGGCTGCATCAGCACCAGACCCATGGGCAAAGCGATCAGCAGGCCGGGAATGACAATGGCGCGCAGGCTGGCAATCATGCCGATGGGCAAACTCGCCAGATAGGCCGCGAGCACCAGCACGAGCCCGGGCTTCATCAGCTCAGATGGCTGAAGTCGCACGAATCCCAGCTCCAGCCAACGCTGGCTGCCGCCGCCGATCGCACCCAGAATTTCGACCGCAATCAGCAAGATCAGAATGACAATATATACCGGGTAAGCGGCCAGCTTGACCCAATCGCGAGGGACATAAGACATCACCAGCGCCATGATCAGAAACACGCCAAAGCGCAGCAAATGCGATGTGGCATAGGGACTGAACGAGCCACCGGCTGCCGAATGCAGGACAGCTGCGCCAAAGACAATCAGCGTCATGAGCGGAATAACCACCCGCCATGGAAACTCCCTGAGAGATTTGGGGAGGGCAACGCCTTGCCTCACGTCTCGTCACCATCTGCGCGCGGGTTGGCTTCTTCGCGGGGGACAAATGCGTCATTGGCGGGCGCCTCAAGCTCGGCGGCGTCACTGCGCGCTTCGGCAACGACTTCGCGCGCCAGAGTTATCGGTGGCGGTGCAGGCGGGAGATCGACACCCGCGGCACTGGCATATTCCAGATACTGCCGGTCTAGCCGCTGCTGTGCGGTGCCGCCCCACTGCTTCTCAAGGGCATGAAGCGCTTCCAGACCCTTTTGCGGATCAAACAGGAATGTCATCACATCGCGCGCCACCGGATAGGCGGCCCCCGAGCCACCGCCATGTTCGATAACCACGGCTCCGGCATAGCGCGGCTGGTCGAATGGCGCGAAGAAGATGAACAGGCCATGATCCCGGTATTTCCAGGGACCAGACCTGCCATCAGACACGTTCAGGCCGACAACCTGCGACGTGCCGGTCTTGCCTGCCATCAACACATCAGCAACCGGCAAACGCGCGCGGCCAGCGGTGCCCGGGCCATTGACCACATCGCTCATGGCCTGGCGAATATAAGTCTTGTATTCCTGGCTGAGACCCATGCCGGCAAATTTGCGTTCGCCACGCCCAAGGACAAGCCGTGGCTCGATCATCTCAGCCGTAGCAAGCCGCGCTGCCATCACTGCAAGTTGCAGCGGATTGGCCAGCATGTATCCCTGACCAATCGTCGCATTGACTGTATCGAAGGGTTCCCATTCGCGCTCATATTTGCGCATCTTCCATTCCGGATCAGGAACCGTCCCGAAGAATTGATTGAGGACGGGCAGGTCAAACTGCTCCTGCATTCCATATTGCCTGCAAACCTTGGCGATAGGCGGCATGCCAATGCGCTGCGCCATGGCATAGAAATAGACATCGCAGCTTTGATAAATTGCCTTGGCGAGGTTCACCTGCCCATGGCCGCGGCGATTCCAGCACCGGAAAACACGGTTGCCAACCCGCAGGCCGCCACCGCAAAACACGGTATCTTCAGGATCAATCCCCTGTCCCAGCAACGCCATGCCAACGGTCGGTTTCACGGTCGATCCGGGCGGATAAAGCCCCTGCAACACCTTGTTGCGCAAAGGAATACGCTCATTCTCGCTGAGCATCGAATATTCTATGCGGCCAATGCCATCGGAAAAGCTGTTGGGATCAAAACTGGGCATGGACGCCATGCACAGCAGATCGCCGCTGTTGCAATCCATCACCACCACCGAGCCGGACTCTTGCCCAAGCCGGCGCGCGGCATAATCCTGCAACGGGCCGTCAATCGTCAATCGCACAGGCTTGCCCTGCACATCCTCGCGCGTTTCCAGATCGCGCACGATGCGGCCAGATGCCGTCACCTCGACCCGGCGCGCGCCCGGCTCGCCGCGCAAAATCTGCTCGAACTGCTTCTCCAGCCCATCCTTGCCCAGCTTGAAGCCCGGGGTCAGCAAGAGCGGCTTGGGCTCAAGCTCATATTCCTCGCGGCTGGGCGCGCCGACATAGCCGATCAGGTGCCCGACGCTTGGCCCGGTCGGGTAATAGCGCGAAAAAGCCCGCTGTGGCAGCACGCCGGGCAGTTCGGGCAGGCGCACGCTGACCGCGGCAAATTTCTCATAATCAAGGCCACTCTTCACCGGGACGACCTGAAACCCGGCAGCAGCCTCTATCCGGTCGCGCAGATCCTGTGTCTCAATGTCAGAGAAATCAAGCAGCCTGGTGAGCATGGTCACAGTGCCATCGATATCCTTGACCCGCTCAGGGATGATATCGACACGAAAATCCGCACGATTGGACGCGAGGGGGGAGCCATTGCGATCAAGGATCCATCCGCGGCGCGGCGGAATCAGCGTCAGATTGACGCGGTTGCTCTCTGATTCAACGGCATAACGTTCATTTTCGGCGACTGCGATATAACCCATTCGCGCCGCCAGCAAAATGCCAACGCCGCCAATCCCGGCGCCGATAATGAAGCTGCGGCGATCGAAGGTCTCTTTCAACGAGCTGGCAGTGCGGGGCGCCTCCATCGCTTAACCGATCGTCCGAACCCGCAGCAGGCGGATCGTATCGAGCACTGCGACAAGACGCATGACGATGGGGAAAGCAACAACCGAAAGCAGCATCTGCGGCAAGATCAGTCTGAGCTGATACAGCGTGATATCGGCGCCAGACAAGATGACGCTGGCGGGCAGATAGAGCATGAGGAACAGCGTTGCTGTCAGCCAGTTTTGCCAGAAGCCGCGCCATGGAAACCGCCGCTCGATCAGATCGAGCGCAATGCAGGTCAACGAAAACAGCAGAATTGCGCTGCCCAGCGGTTGTCCTGAAAAAAAATCGTCCCACAGTCCCAAAGGAAAGCCCGCCCATAATGGAAGGATATCGGGCCGCAAGATACGCCAGCTGAGCAGCAGGAGGAAGGCAAATGGCGGCACGATGGGGGCAGGGGCGATGACAGGCCACAGCGGCGTCAGCGATGCCAGCAGGATCGAAAGCCAGGGCACAGCATAGAGCATCACCGGAGAATGATCGCGGTTGATCTTGCTGCCGAAGGCATCCTTGCGGGCCTTGCTGTCAAATTGCTCGATCATTCGATCGCAACCTCTTGCCCAAGGGGCGTCTGAGCCGACTGGAGGGCGACGGCTTGCCAGACAGGTTCGACAATCACGACATCTGTTGCGGCGGGGCTGCTGAGCAAGCGCGCTATTGCGCCATCATTTTCCAGCCTTGTCACCATGGCCACTGCAACGCCCGGGCGGAACAGACCGCCGGCGCCCGAGGTCACAAAGATATCCCCTTCCTTGAGCGGATTGATACCAAGATTGATCAGCCGCAATCGCAAAGTCCCATCGGCGCGGCCTTCGGCAAATGCGACCACATTGTCCGTAGCCCGGCGCACCGGGACCATGCTCTCGCTGTCAGTAAGGAGCAATACCCGCGAAGTCGATCGCCCGACTTCCACGATGCGACCGATCAGCCCTTTGGGCGAGGTGACCGGCATGCCGGCTTCGACCCCTTGCGCCTTGCCAACCGAGAGATATGCAAAGCGCCGTGCGCTCGAAGATGATGAGCCGATCAAGCGCGAGATTGCCACCGGCTTGATATCGCCCTCGGTGAGGCTCAACACCGCTTTCAGCCGGGCATTTTCTTCTTCTACAGCGCGCGCTTCTGCCAGCCGCACCCGCGCGACGGCGAGTTCGCGCTCCAGTTGGGCATTCTTGCTGCCTGCATCGTAATATCCGGCGATCGCTTCAAAGACATTGCGCGAACCGACCCGTGTCGCAGCACCTGCATCGCCAGCGGGCGCAGTGATATCGTTGGCCATCGAACGCAGGCCATAGAGCGCCTCTGGTCGCCAAAGCGAAATGATCAGCAACACGGCGCCGACAAGCGCGCCAAACCCTGCCAGCACATAACCGGTAAACAGGCCCACTTGCGCCTTGCGATTGCTGCCGCTTGTCTCGCTCTTAGGCGGTGGCATTGCCGCCGCTTCCTCCTGCCGCCTGCAATCAGGCGGTCATCAATACGCCGCGGTAAACCGGATCTTCCATGGCACGCCCGGTGCCAAGCGCAACACAGCTCAGCGGGTCTTCGGCAACGCTCACCGGCAGACCGGTTTCTTCCCGCAGATGGTCATCAAGACCGCGAATGAGCGCGCCGCCACCAGTCAGCACGATCCCCTGATCAACAATATCGGCGGCCAGTTCGGGCGCGGTGTTCTCAAGCGCGATGCGCACACCTTCGACAATGGCGCCAATCGGTTCTGACAGGGCTTCGGCGACATGGGCCTGGTTGATGGTGATTTCCTTGGGCACACCGTTCACCAGATCGCGGCCCTTGATGATGATCGATTCGCCCACGCCGTCCTCGGGCACGGTGGCAATCCCGTAATCCTTCTTGATCCGTTCTGCCGTGGCATCGCCGATCAACAGATTGTGATGGCGCCGGACATAAGAAACAATCGCCTCGTCCATCTTGTCACCGCCAGTTCGGACCGAAGTCGTATAGGCAAGGCCGCGCAGAGACAGGACGGCGACTTCGGTCGTGCCGCCGCCAATATCGACCACCATCGAGCCAACCGGCTCGGTCACCGGCATATCGGCGCCAATGGCCGCGGCCATCGGTTCGAGGATCAAAAACACCTCGGAAGCGCCGGCATTGCTCGCCGCATCGCGAATGGCGCGCCGTTCCACCGAAGTTGAGCCAGAAGGCACGCAGATCACGATTTCGGGATAACGCAGCAGCGTGCGCTTGCCATGCACCTTCTGGATGAAGTGCTTGATCATGTGTTCGGCGATTTCGATGTCGGCGATCACACCATCGCGCAAGGGGCGGATGGCCTCGATGGAATCGGGCGTTTTGCCCATCATCAACTTGGCATCATCACCCACGGCCTTGACCCGCTTGATGCCATTGATCGTCTCTATCGCGACGACGCTGGGTTCATTGAGAACAATGCCGCGGTCCTGAACATAGACCAGCGTGTTAGCGGTGCCGAGGTCGATCGCCATATTTTGCGAACCGAAGCGGAAGAAATCAAAGAAACCCATTGCCTGTAAAGCCTATCAAGAATCATGCGACCGGTCCTGCGAGAGGGAAGCCAATCGCTCACCGTATTTTCGGAAAGAGGCGCTCTGTAACGTGCATGTTGCACAAAGGCCAAAATTTTTGTCGAGAACAACGCAGTTTTGCACCAACTCGCCTCGATAAATGCGGCATTGAACGTTACCATAGCCTGTATGCCCGCCATTCGCCGCCTTCCAGAGACGCTTGTCAACCGTATCGCTGCTGGCGAAGTGGTCGAGCGGCCCGCCTCAGCGCTCAAGGAACTGGTTGAAAACGCAATCGACTCAGGGGCGAGGACAATTTCGGTCAGCCTGGTGGATGGCGGTCTGGGATCAATAGAAGTGACCGACGATGGCTGCGCAATGTCGCCTGACCAGATGGCGCTGGCGCTGGAACGCCATGCAACGTCCAAATTGCCGGATGAAGCCATCGAGGAAGTGGCAACTCTGGGCTTTCGCGGCGAGGCATTGCCCAGCATTGCCAGTGTCGCGCGACTTATCCTGGAAAGTCGGCCAAAGGGCGCAAGCGAGGGCTGGCGAAGAGTGATCGATCACGGCGTTCTGATCGAACAAGGGCCAGCAGCCTTGCCGCCGGGCACGCGGGTCCGGGTCGAGCAGCTTTTTGCCAAGGTTCCCGCCCGGCGCAAATTTCTGCGAACTCCTCGCAGCGAATATGCCGCCTGCCATGATGTAGTGCGCCGTCTGGCGATGGCGCGTCCCGATATTGGTTTTTCGTTTCTGCACGCAGGTCGGCGCATCTTCGCGGTGCAGCCCGGTCAGGAAACGGGGCAGCGGGTGGCCCAGATTGTCGCGCGCGAGCTTGCCGACAATGGCGTTGCAATTGCGCTTGAACGCCCCACGCAGCACGGCGTCATGCGGCTTACCGGGATAGCTGGCCTGCCGACTTACAATCGCGGCGTGGCCGATCATCAATATCTCTTCGTCAATGGGCGGCCGGTAAAAGATCGCCTGCTGACAGGTGCAGTGCGCGGAGCCTATGCCGAAATGCTCGCGCGTGATCGCCATGCGGTGCTCGCGCTGTTTCTGGAACTGCCGTTCGCCGATGTCGATGTGAATGTGCATCCCGCCAAAACCCAGGTGCGGTTTCGTGATGCGGCCGCCGTGCGCGGGTTTATTGTCAGTGGACTGCGGCAGGCGCTCGCGACCGGTGACAAGCGCAGCGCACAAGCGCCGGATGCTGGTGCGATGGGGCGATGGCAAACCGAGCCCCGGATGCCCCAAGCTGCCGCAATGCGTTCGATCTTTTCAGGGCGCGACTGGAGCAATCCGGCCCCGGCGCGGGTTTTGGAGGGATCGGCAAATTGGGATGGGGACGTGCTCGCTGCGCCCCAGGGCCGCGCCGAAATCGCCGAGCCACTTGGCGATAATGCGCAAGATTTTCCCATGGGCATGGCGCGCGGGCAAGTGGCCGAGACCTATATTATCGCCGAAAGCACCGATGGCCTGATTATCGTCGATCAACATGCAGCCCATGAGCGCATCGTGCTGGAGCGGTTGCGCAAAGCAGGCGCGGGAGATCGCAATGCGGCCAGTCAGGCGCTGTTGTTGCCCGAAGTCGTCGAACTGGACGAACCTGCCTGCGATCGGCTGGAAGAGGCGGCCCAAGACCTTGCCGCGCTGGGCCTGATGATAGAACGGTTTGGCCCCGGCGCAATGCTTGTTCGTGCCTTGCCAGCGGTGTTGCGCGGGGCTGATCCGGGCAAGCTGCTGCTGGATCTGGCCGATGATCTGGCCAGCAACGGCACCTCGCTGCTGCTGACCGAGAAGATCGAGCATGTTCTGGCCACCATGGCCTGTCACGGCTCGGTCCGGGCAGGGCGTCGGCTCAATGTTCAGGAGATGAATGCCCTGTTGCGCGAGATGGAATGCACTCCGCGTTCAGGCCAATGCAATCACGGCCGGCCGACATGGGTGAAACTTTCCATGAACGATGTCGAAAAATTATTCGGGAGACACTGATGCGTCGCGCGATAATGGCCATTGCACTCATGGCGATCAGTGCCTGTGCCGAACAGCCCAGCGAAGAGGAAATTGCCGCACAGGCAGAGCGCGCAGTGGCGCAAGTCAAGGCGGTCAACAGCACAGCTCCGCCGATCGAGGAGAAAATCCCTGAAGCCATCGGCTATCCCGATATCGAGCGACATGACATGTTTGGTCAGGTCTGTGCCTATGCCCCCGGGACAAGCCTTGGCGCACGAGTGATTGCCCGCGAAACCGATGCATTCGTCAAGGTCGATGGCGAGATTATTCGGCTGGCAGCCGACCCGGGCGCACGCAAAATGCCAAGCAATACGCGCTCGCTTTACAACGGCACGACCTATTCCTTGCGCCTCACCATCGAGAGCGAAGGGCGCGAAGATCCCGTGAGCGTGGGAACCATGCTTTATGATGGCACGATGTATCTGCGCGATAGCTGGGACCGGGTGATTTATGAAGGCGCAGGTCTGGTCAGCTGCGGCGTTTGATGCTCCTGCTTACCGCAGGCGTTTCACATAAAGCTGGCCATCGTCCTTGCGCTGCAGCTTGAAGTTGTCACCGGCCGAACGCATCAGGTCTGAAAGGCGTTTGAACCCGTGATTGCGGACATCGAAGCTTGAGCGATTACCCGCGATCTGCCCGACCTCATGGAGCCGCGCATAGCCCTCATCATCACGCCGCGCAGCCTTCCAGGCGCCGCCGAGCAATTCGATCAGATCGATATCGATCGGATCGCCTGAGCGCTCATCCGATGACGCTGTCCGGATCAGCTGATCGACATCGATATACCGGGTGCAGGCGGTTTTGAAAGGTTCAGGCGCCTTGTCGCTGCCAAAGCCATAGACAATCAGGCCATCCTGCCTCAGCCGGGTGACCAGAGGCGTGAAATCGCTGTCGGAACTCATGATGCCAAAGCCATCGACCTTGCCATTGTTCAGCAGGTCAATGGCATCGATGGTCATCGCAATATCGGTCGCGTTCTTGCCTTTGGTGAGGTCAAACTGCTGCACGGGCTGCAGGCCATAGCGGTGCGATATCTTGTTCCAGTTGGACAAGGCAGGCTTGGCCCAATTGCCATAAGCGCGGCGGATATTGACCTGCCCAAGCTCGGCCAGAACCGTGAGAACCGGATCAATGCCATTGTGGCTGGCATTGTCGGCATCAATCAGCAGGGCGATATTCTTGAGTACGGCTTCAGGCATGAAAATCCCCATGGTCTGCTGCGCGCACAAGCGCAACCGTCAGGCCGGTGAGAATTCACCGGTTTGCTGATCCAGAACATGCAAAATGCCATCAGCGATCGCAAAATAGGCTCCGCGCAAAACCAATTCGCCAGCCTCCTCGCGCTCTTTCACCTTGGGAAAAGTGCGCAGGTTCTGCAAGCTGACCCGCACCGCAGCAAGCTCCATGGCTTTTTCAGCCTCGCGGCCGGTGGTTCCATATTCTTCTGCAATCGGTCCGCGCGCCTCGTCAAGCAGCGAGACCCAATTGCCAACGAAGCCACCTTCGCCTTGCACACGGCCATGCATTTCCTGCGTGAGCGCGGCCTGACAACCGCCACACCGGCCATGGCCCATGACCACGATCTGGCGGACCTGCAAAAAATTGACCGCAAATTCGAGCGCGGCGGACACGCCGTGTTGCCCGGGCGTTGCTTCAAAGGGCGGAACCAGGGCTGCAACATTGCGCACCACGAAGATTTGGCCGGGATCAACGTCGAAAATCTGCGCCGGATCAACCCGGCTGTCGGAACAGCCGATGATCATCAGCTTGGGTTTTTGCCCCTCGGTGACAAGCTGATCATAACGCGCCTTCTGGCGGGGATAGCCGTGTTCTCGAAAGCGGCGATAACCGCGCAACAATTCTGCAAATTCAGGCACTAGCAACAATCTCCGCGAACCGGCTGAATATCCCTCATGATATACCGCACCCGGTATGATAAACGGCCCATTGGCGCACGATAATATCGGGGCGAGCGCATCGCGCAAGGCGAAAGCCTTCAATTCGTTGCAGATCGTGAGCGCGAACATCTTGTCAGATCCCGGGATCGGGACTTGCGCAGCGGGTTGACGACCAGCAGGCCCGGAATGAAAAACAGCACAGCAGGGAAAAAAGTGTCTGAAGAACAGCAGCGGCCATTGCCAAAAGCCGGTTAGCTTCATCACCCTTATTGCGCCAATGCTATCACGAAGCCTTCCCCGCGCTGCCTGCCATACGATTAACGCATCCAGATCGCATACGGACAAAGGCCAGTCCTTGCGGTGCATGGCACCTTTGCCTAAGTGGGCGGGCATGAACGATCTCTCCTCCGCACCGCGCCCCGAACGCAAGCGCAAGCCTGACTGGATCCGGGTGAAGGCTCCGGTATCCAAAGGGTATATGGAAACGCGCGGCCTGATGCGTGAGCTTGGCCTCAATACGGTATGCGAAGAGGCAGCTTGCCCCAATATCGGGGAATGCTGGACGAAGAAACATGCAACGGTGATGATTCTGGGCGATGTGTGCACGCGCGCCTGCGCTTTTTGCAACGTCAAGACCGGTATGCCGCGCAAAGTCGATCCGCTGGAGCCGGAACATACCGCAATCGCGGCGGCGAAACTTGGCCTTGAACATATCGTCGTCACCAGCGTTGACCGGGATGATCTGCCCGATGGCGGGGCCGGGCAGTTCGTCAAGGTGATCAAGGCGCTGCGCCGGGAAACGCCGGACACGACGATTGAAATCCTGACCCCTGATTTTCGCGGCAAGATGCGCGCAGCGGTCGAAGCGATCTGCGAAGCAGGCCCGGATGTGTATAATCACAATCTCGAAACCGTGCCGCGCCTTTATCCCACCATCCGGCCCGGCGCGCGCTATTATGCCTCGCTGCGCCTGCTCGAAGAGGTCAAACGGCATGATCCGATGATCTTCACCAAATCGGGCATCATGCTCGGCCTTGGAGAACAGCGGCTCGAAGTGCATCAGGTGATGGACGATATGCGCTGCGCCGATATCGATTTCATGACCATGGGCCAATATCTCCAGCCCACGCCCAAACATGCCGAAGTGCACGAGTTCGTGACGCCCAAGGCGTTCGATGCCTATGGGGCGATTGCGCGCGCCAAAGGATTTTTGCAGGTGGCGTCTTCCCCGCTGACCCGGTCAAGCTATCACGCGGGCGATGATTTTGCCCGGATGCGGGCGGCGCGCGAAGCCAAGTTCGCCAAGCAGAGTGTCTGATGCCCTCGATCCGCGAAACACGGCGCTTGCCTTATACAGCAGAGCAGATGTTCGACCTGGTGGCCGATGTCGATACCTATCCTGAATTCCTGCCCTGGGTGGTGGCGACCCGCGTGCGACGCGACAGCGATACCGAGATGACCGCAGACATGCTGGTCGGTTTCAAGGCTCTGCGTGAGAAATTCACTTCGAAAGTGGTGAAAGACCGGCCAAACACCATCAATGTCCACTATATCGATGGGCCCTTGCGTGATCTCGATAACAACTGGACCTTCCGCGATGTGGGCGAGGGCGCGTGTGAAATAGACTTCTGCGTCGATTTCGCGTTCAAGAATTTGATGTTCGAAGCGCTTGCCGGGCAATATATCGACCGCGCTTTTCGCAAGATGGTCAATGCGTTCGAGGCGCGCGCCGGAGAGCTTTACGGGAGCAGCAATTCCAGCGCGCAAAGCGTCGCCTGACGCCTGACACCGCTGCGGCTTTCCCCTGCAAACACGCGCTCTTCGGCCTCGGGCTGTTCCTGATCGCGCAAGGCCCGCGCAAATACGACCGTGCCCACGGGCTTTTGGACGCTGCCGCCATCCGGGCCGGCAATTCCGCTGATCGCTACGGCCACATCGGCATTGCTGCGGGCAAGCGCGCCTTGCGCCATGGCATAGACGCAGGCAATCGATACGGCCCCGAAAGCCTCGATCAAATCGGAAGCTACGCCAAGGTCTGCTGTCTTCGATTCGTTGGAATAGGTCACAAAGCCCCGGTCCAGCACCTGCGAGCTTCCGGCAATTTCGGTCAGCGCGGCGGCAACCAGCCCGCCAGTGCAGCTTTCTGCCAGCACAATCTTGCGTCCGATAGCGGCGTTTTTTTCCACCACGCGCTGAGCAAGTTGAACAATATCTTGCGGCAGCAAGGTATCAGCCATCGGTATTTGGCGCTTTTTCAATCTCGTCCCGGGCCAGCATGATGACAAGATAGGAAACCAGATCAGCCATATTTTCTGCCGGCAGAGGATCAAGCAATTCCAATGTCCGATTGATCGGAGTGCAGGTCTCGGGAGTGATTTCCGGAGCGAGTCTGGCGGAAATCAATTCGCTTATGAAGGGCGCAACGACTTCAGGCGGCATCCGGCTGAACAAGCCGGCCATATCGGCATCCAGCTCACCTGCAGCGGCCAGCGGTGTAAGCACTCGCACTGCCCCCGCTGCACTGCCTTGTGCCGCAGATTGAAACCGCTGCGCAAGGATTGGTGCGTTCTGATACATATAGCTGTCTGAAGGCAGATGCGCCCGGCAAGCTGTTTGCACCTGTCCGAATGCGGACGGCAGCGTAAACCGGATCAATGCGGACAGGTCTTCCTCGGCCAGCTGGCTAAGGAAAAGGGCGGTCTTATCGGCAGGTTCCAACGCTTGTGCATAGGCAGGTTGCGCGGTGGTGAGCGCCAAGAGCGATGCAGAGGCAAAAGCCGCAAAAGCACGAAGCATAGTCAGAACTCCTGTTGCGGAACCAGCATCGCCACTGCCTGCGCCGCGATCCCTTCACCGCGGCCAGCAAAGCCAAGCCGTTCCGTTGTTGTCGCTTTCACGCTAGCGGCATCTAACTGAACGCCGAGCAACGCAGCAAGTCTTTCGCGCATGGCGTCACGATGTGGCCCGATCCGCGGCGCCTCGCAAATGATGGTGAGATCGATATTGCCGATCGCATAGCCTTCCTCCCGGGCCAGCTTTACCGCATGCTCGACAAAGTCACATGAGGGCGCCCCTTTCCATTGCGGATCGCTGGGCGGAAAATGCTGCCCGATGTCGCCTGCACAGATCGCACCCAGAACCGCGTCCACCACGGCGTGCAGCGCCACATCTGCATCGCTGTGCCCCGCCAGGCCTTTGTCATGCTCAAGCTTCACCCCGCACAGCCACAATTCTTCGCCACTGGCGAGGCGATGGACGTCATAGCCCATGCCAATGCGCGGAAATTTGGGCGGGGGAGGGCTATCGGCCATGAAATCCTCGGCAAAGGTCAGCTTGTGGAGCCGTTCGTCGCCCGGAACAAGGGCGATGATGCCGCCATGTGCACGCAGCACCTGCGCATCGTCTCCGGCAATCAATGGCCCGTTCCAGGCGCGATGTGCCGCGAGGATTGCTTTGAAGGAGAACGCCTGCGGTGTCTGCACCCGGCGCAGATCGTCCCTTGGCGCGCTGTCTTGCATCTGGCCGTTGCAATCGAACACGAGGGAATCCACCACCGGTAGAACCGGGATCGCGCCCGGCGATTGTTCAAGGGCGCCGATCAGCCGCGCAATGACATCGGGCGGACAATCGGGCCGCGCAGCATCGTGGATCAACACCATGGCCGGTTCTGCCCCAGCCAGGGCCTCCAGCGCCAGCCGCACACTTTCCTGCCGCGTTTGACCGCCTGTCTGCAGGACAATATCGTCAAGATCATCCAGCATATCGGCAACCAGTGCGTCGGCGCCATCGGGAATGGCAATGGCTATCGGACCAACTCCACCTTCGCGCAGCGCCTCCACTGCGCGGCGCAGCACCGGCTTGCCGCGCCACAGCGTGAACTGTTTGGGCAAGGGCTGGCCTGCGCGCAGACCCTTGCCCGCTGCCACAATGACAGCAGCCGGCGATCGCGGGGAAGAAGAAGAAGCTGAACCGGGCATAATCCTGATCCAGTCCGCTAGCTGCTTGAAGCGCCACTCGCAATCCACTATGCGCCTGCCCAATAATTAGGCACATATGATGGTATCCGCTGTTCTTCCTCCTCCACCGGCGCTCAGGCCGATTGCGATTGGCAATGTCGAGATTGCCGATCCGGTCGTGCTCGCACCGATGACCGGGGTGACGGACATGCCGTTTCGCACACTGGTGCGCCGCTATGGTTCGGGCCTCAATGTCACCGAGATGATCGCCAGCCAGGCCGCCATTCGCGAAACACGCCAGTCGGTCCAGAAGGCCGCCTGGCACCCGAGCGAGGAACCGGTTTCAATGCAACTGGTCGGCTGCGATCCGGTCAGCATGGCTGAAGCCGCCCGATTGCAGGAAGATAATGGCGCAGCGATTATCGACATCAATTTCGGCTGTCCGGTGCGAAAAATTGTCGGCACACTCGCTGGCTCTGCGCTGATGCGCGAAGTCCCGCTGGCGACAAAGCTGATGGAAGCGACTGTGAAAGCGGTGAATGTGCCGGTGACGGTAAAGATGCGCATGGGCTGGGATCACGGCTCGCTCAATGCGCCTGAACTGTCGCGCATTGCCGAAGATCTGGGCGTGAAGATGATCACGGTCCATGGCCGCACGCGCAATCAGATGTACAAGGGTTCAGCCGACTGGTCCTTCATCCGCCGCGTGAAAGAGGCCGTCTCCATTCCGGTCATTGCCAATGGCGATATCTGCACGATCGGGGATGCGGCCGCTGCGCTTGAGCAGTCTGGCGCTGACGGGATCATGATTGGCCGGGGTGCTTATGGCAAGCCCTGGCTGCTGGGGCAGGTCATGCATTGGTGGCGCACCGGGGAGCGGCGGGAAGACCCCTCCTTCGATGAGCAATATGCCATCCTCACCGAGCATTATCGCCTGATGCTGGAACATTATGGCGCGGATGTCGGCGTGAAAGTCGCCCGCAAGCATCTGGGATGGTATACCAAGGGAATGCACGGCTCTGCCGAGTTCCGCAACCAGGTCAATTTCATCGATGATCCGGTCTGCGTCCTGAATGAGCTTGAACGCTTTTACGAACCATTCATGAAGCGCCGCGCCGCGTGAAGGAGCCGTCCTGCACTCTTCCCGAGGCGCAAGATCTGATCAACGGGGTCGGCTTTGCAATGCTCCTGGTCGCACCCGATATGACCATTCGGCAAGCCAATCCGGCTGCTGAAAGCGTTCTGGGGCGCAGCGCAAGGCGAATGATCGGACGCGACCTGTTCGATTATGTTGATGTGTCCCCAACGCGGCTTGCCGAGCATATGCGCGAGGACGATGCGCAATTGATCGCGCGCGGGATCGATTTGCGCACCGGAGATAAGGTGATGGCGGCCAATCTCACTGTCTCATCGCTGCAATCGCATCCCGGATGGCGCGTTGTGACCATTTCGGACACCGGCAAGGGCGAGCAATATGGCGAAGAAACAAGGGCTGCATCAGGAGTGCGCGGCCCCGCTATCCTTGCCCATGAAATCAAGAACCCGCTGGCAGCGATCCGCGGCGCGGCCCAATTGCTGGCGCGCAAAGTGGGGACAAACGAGAAGGCTTTGACCAACCTTATCGCTGACGAGGTCGATCGCATTGCCCAACTGATTGACCGAATGCAGCGATTGGGCCGAGAGCGGGCCGCTCCGGTTATCGAACTGAACCTGCACGAAGCCATTCACCGCGCTTATGAAACCGTAAAAATTGCGACGGACAAGGCGGTGATCTGGCGCGAGGAATTCGATCCCTCCTTGCCGCCGGTTCTCGCCAATGAAGGGGCGCTGGTGCAGGTTCTTGTCAATTTGATGACCAATGCGCGTGATGCCTGCGCGCAGAATGAGGAACCGGCTATTGTTGTGCGCACGCGGTTTGTCAGCGGTCTTGTGATGAATGTGATCCGCCTTGGCAGACCAGTGAAACTCCCCATCGAGATCCAGGTCAGCGACAATGGAAGCGGTGTCGATCCGGAGCTTCGCGAACATATTTTCGAGCCATTTGTATCGAGCAAGATCAATGGGCAGGGGCTCGGCCTTGCCCTGGTGCAAAAGCTGGTGCGCGATATGGATGGGCGGATTAGCCATGACCGCGACGAAGCCGGCGGCTGGACCAATTTCCGTGTGCATCTGCCAATGGCAAGATAAAGGAGGGCTGCGGTGAACAAGCGCGCATTGCTGGTCGAGGATGACGGCGCGATTGCCACGGTGATCCGCACGGCACTGGCCGATGAAGGACTCGAAGTCGATGTTTGCGATTCCATTGTGCGGCGGGACGCATTGCTGATCGAGCGGCAGTATGATGTCATGCTGACCGATGTCATTCTGCTCGACGGTGACGGCATCGAGACTTTGGCGGCAGTGCAGGATCGCCATCCTGATCTGCCGGTAATCATTCTGTCTGCCCAGAACACACTGGACACCGCAGTCAGAGCCACCTCGCGCGGCGCTTTCGAATATTTTCCCAAACCCTTCGACCTTGATGAACTGGTTCGCGCCGTCAAGCAGGCTGCTGCGTCAACTGCCAGACCTGGCAAGCTGGTGGATGAAGGCAACGAGGGATTGCCGCTCATTGGCCGCAGTCAGCCGATGCAGGAGGTATTCCGCCTGATCACGCGGGTCTTGCACAATGATCTTTCCGTGCTTGTGCTTGGCGAAAGCGGGACCGGCAAGGAACTGGTCGCAGAAGCCATTCACCAGCTTGGCAATCGCAAGGATGGCCCCTTTGTGGCCGTCAATGCCGCAGCGATCCCGCGCGAATTGATCGAAAGTGAGCTATTCGGCCACGAACGCGGCGCTTTCACCGGGGCAACAGCACGCAATATCGGCAAGTTTGAACAGGCCAATGGCGGCACGCTGTTCCTCGATGAAATTGGCGATATGCCAGCCGAGGCACAAACACGGCTGCTGCGCGCCCTGCAATCGGGCACCATCAGGCGGGTTGGCGGAAATGAGGAGATCGCTGTCAATGTCCGTATCGTCGCGGCGACAAATCGCGATCTGGCCCCGATGATCGCAAACGGTTCTTTCCGCGAAGACTTGTATTACCGGCTCAACGTCGTTCCGATCAGATTGCCGGCCTTGCGCGATCGGGCCGATGATATCGAAGCGCTGGCCAGACATTTCCTGCGCCGTGCAGCATCCGAAGGGCTGCCTTTGCGCACCCTGAGTGACCGGGCCGCAAAAATCCTCAGGCAGCAGGTTTGGCGGGGCAATGTGCGCGAATTGCGCAATTTCATTTATCGCACTGCGCTGCTCTCTCGCGAAGACGACATCGATGCCACCACGATTTCGCAATTGCTCGACGAACTGCCGCAGGATGCTAGCGGGAAGGATAACATCGATCTGGGATTGGCCATTGCCCGATGGGTGGAACGCAGCGAGTTTGCCGAAGGAACGCTCTATCACTCCGCACTGGCTGAATTCGAACGTCCGTTGTTCGCTCATGTGCTGCGATCTACCGGCGGGAATCAGGTCAGAGCGGCACAAGTGCTTGGCATCAATCGCAATACGTTGCGCAAGCGCCTGGGTGAACTTGACCTGCATGCCGAACAATTTTCCCAAGGCTGACCGGCGGCCCGCAAAATTTACTTGCAAAAACGCAACAGTGCAGTTGTAACCTTGCAACGTGGCAATTTCTGCATCCGATAAGGCTTCTGTGTCATCTGGCCTCAATTTGCCGCGCTGGTGGCGCCGCATTCAGCTTGTCGCCCGGCGCATGAACCTGTTCTTGTGGCTTGAGATATTGGCAGGCGTCAGCCTGGCGACGATGCTCCTGCTCACCTTCCTGACGTTAAACGGCAGAAGCCAGACCAACGAACTTGTTCCAACCGCAACCTCGACCCTTCTGCTGGTCGGCACGCTGATCCCTGCACTGGCGATCATTGTCTTGTGGGGCAGGCGGATCGCCATCCGCCGCGCAGGTGGCACAACCGCCCGGTTGCATGTCAATCTGGTGTTCTTCTTCTCCCTGATTGCCGCGATACCAACCCTTTTCGTGGCGGTGTTCGCCAGTCTCCTGTTTCAGTCAGGGGTCGATTTCTGGTTCTCTGACAGGCAGCGCGGGATCCTTGAAAATGCCAATGAACTGGCGCGCGGCTATTATGATGAAAACCAGCGACTGGTTGGCGCAGAGGCGCAGGCGATGGCGGGTGACCTGCTGTTCTTCATGGATTCCATTCCCATAACCAGCGACGAATTTCAGGAGCAATATGCCAAACAGGTCTGGTCGCGTCAGCTCAGCGAAAGCGCCATTTTGCTGGAAGGGCAAGATGGCGAGTTGCGCACCGCCTTGATCGTCGATCCCAGCGGCGAGACGGAAAAGCAGCGCGTCTCGCAAGAGACTATCGACAGGTTGCTTGCTGGAGCAGAAATTGTCGTCAATGCCCGGCAGGACCGCATCGAGGCGGTTGTGCCGCTTGATCGCGCTCGGGGCATGTATCTTCATGTGATGCGCAACTCCAACCCCCTCCTGTTCAGCCAATGGGAACGCGCCCAGAGCGTCGTGCGGGAATATGACCTACTCACCTTAAGAGCCCAGGTTCTGCAATTGCAGTTCAATTTCGCCTTGTTCGGCGTTTCGCTGGCGCTTGTCTGGCTTTCGGTGTGGGCGGCATTGCGCTTTGCGGACAGGCAGGTGAAACCACTTGCCGAATTGGCCGAAGCCGCGCGCGAGATCGGCGCAGGCAATTACGCCATGCGCGTGACCGGACGCACCGGCACCGATGAAATCGGCCTGCTCAACCGCGCCTTCAACCGCATGACCTCGCAAATCGAGCGGCAAACAGATGCGCTGCTGGGAGCAAATACACAGCTCGCCAATCGCCGCGCCTTTATCGAAGCTGTGCTGCAATCGATCACTGCCGGGATCATTTCGGTCGATGGCGAGGCGCGCGTATTGTTGATGAATGCCTCGGCGCAGGAATTGCTGTTGGACAAGCAAGGGCCCGCGCCGGTCGGCGAGCAATTGGCCAACGTCGCCCCCCAGTTTGCACAGTTTATGGACAGCGGGTTGAGCAGCGGCATCGTGCAGTTCAACCGCTCAGGTGAATTGCTGACATTAGCGGTAAAACTCGCCTCTTCGGTGGACGGTTTCGTGATCACTTTTGAAGATATCACGCGCCAGTTGCTGGATCAAAGGCAAGCCGCATGGTCCGATGTTGCAAGGCGCATCGCGCATGAGATCAAGAACCCGCTTACGCCGATCCAGCTGGCAACCGAGCGATTGCAAAGGCGCTATTCCCGGCAAATCGAACATGACACTGAACTGTTCGACGAATTGACCGGGACGATCATCCGGCAAGTCGGCGATTTGCGCAAAATGGTCGATGAATTCTCCAGCTTTGCGCGTCTGCCAAAGCCGGTTTTCCGAAACGAGGATGCCGTTGATCTGGTGCGGCAAGCGCTCTTTTTGCAAGAGGTTGCACGACCCGAGATTGTCTATGGTCTGGAAATCGGGGCCGACATCCCGTTCATCGATTGTGACCGCCACCAATTCGGCCAGGCGATGACCAATGTGCTCAAGAATGCCGCCGAGGCAGTCGAGGCGCGAGCGCGCGATGCGGAACTGGGGTGGCGCGGCAAGATCGAAGTGCGCCTGTGTGCAATGGGCGAATTCCTGGTGGTGAAGGTGAAGGATAACGGCATCGGTCTTCCGACCGGCGGAGAGAACATTATCGAACCTTATGTCACGACGCGCGAGAAGGGGACGGGCCTGGGCCTCGCGATCGTGAAGAAGATTGTTGAAGAACACGGCGGCGAGATATCTTTCAGCCCGCGAGCCGAAAGCGGCACCTGTGCGACAATGCGGTTCGCCGTCCATCCTGCCGATGCAGGCCATGCTTCGGAAGCTGCCGAATGATATCAATCCGCAATCCCCTGACTGGAGCAAACTAGATGGGTCTCGATATACTGGTCGTCGATGATGAGCGCGATATTCGCGATCTCGTTGCCGGCGTTTTGAGCGATGAGGGCTATGACTGCCGCACAGCAGGGGACAGCAGTTCTGCGCTCGCCATGGTCGATGAGCGGCGGCCCAGCCTGGTCTTGCTCGATGTGTGGCTGCATGGCAGCCCGATGGACGGGCTTGAAGTGCTCGATGCAATCAAGGCGCGCGAGCCTAATCTGCCGGTCATCATCTTTTCCGGGCATGGCAATATCGACACGGCCGTGTCTGCGGTGAGCCGCGGTGCGATGGACTTCATTGAAAAGCCCTTTGAAGCGGGCCGTCTTCTCCATCTCGTCGAACGGGCCACGGAAACCGAGCGCTTGCGCCGTGAAAATGCGCGCCTGCGCGAAGGTTTTGCAACACCTGATGAATTCACCGGCAATTCCAGCACCATCAACCAGGTGCGCGCCACTTTGAAGCGGGTGGCCAACACTGGCAGCCGCGTTCTTGTCAGCGGGCCAGCCGGTGCCGGCAAGGAGATTGCCGCGCGGCTGCTCCATGCATGGAGCCCACGTCAGGACAAGGCTTTTGTGACCGTTAATTCCGCAAGGATCACTCCTGAACGGTTTGAATCGGAGCTGTTTGGCGAAGAGTCCGACGGCAAGCTGGTCAAGACCGGGCTGCTTGAACTGGCCAATGGCGGCACTTTGTATCTCGATGAAGTGGCCGATATGCCTGAAAGCACGCAGGCGCGCATTCTTCGGGTTCTGACAGATCAGAGCTTTGTCCGGGTCGGTGGCAATCGGCAGGTGGGCGTGGATGTGCGGGTCGTTTCCTCCACTGCGCGCGATCTGGAAACCGAGATTGCCGAAAAGCGGTTTCGCGAAGATCTCTTCTACCGCTTGAACGTGGTGCCAATCGCGATCCCGTCACTCAATGAACGGCGCGAGGATATTCCTCCACTGGCCGATCATTTCTTCACCCGGTATGCGCGCGAGCAGGGCCTCACCCCGCCCGAGATCATGCCCGAAGCGATGGCCGCATTGCAAGCCTATGACTGGCCGGGAAATGTCCGCCAGTTGCGCAATGTGGTGGAGCGGACTGTCATCCTCGCCCCGCGCGAAAAATTCGCCACGATCACCACCGGCTTGCTCCCCCCTGAGATCACCGGCGGCGGAGACGATGCCAGCAGCGGGATGTCGACCCTCATGGGCGTTCCGCTGAGAGAAGCTCGCGAAAGCTTCGAGCGTGAATATCTGCGCATCCAGATCAGGCGATTTTCCGGGAATATCTCCAAAACTGCCGGATTTATCGGGATGGAGCGGTCAGCTCTTCACAGAAAACTGAAATTGCTCGGCATGAATGATCGCGATGGCAGCTCAAGTGATTGAATAATATACATTCCATATTTTGCTGGTTGCAAACGCGCATAATTTGCTGCAAGTGCGAACAATAATCCGGTCTGTCTGATAATTGTAATGCAGGCGGGCCAGTATGCGCCTTTGAGCGCCAAGAACATTATGGAGTCAAACAAATGACCAAAGGCACCCTCACGCCCCGGGCGCGCTCCGCCCCAATACCGCCCGCCGCAATGCCTGCGACACCTTCCGTGGTGAAGGGCGGCAATTTGCAGGATGCTTTTCTCAATCATCTGCGGCGCGACAAGACTCCGGTCACCATGTTTCTGGTAAAGGGCGTCAAGCTGCAGGGCATTGTCACCTGGTTTGATAACTTTTCCATCCTGCTGCGCCGCGATGGTCAGGCGCAACTGGTCTACAAGCATGCCATCTCGACCATCATGCCCGGGCAACCGATCGATGCCGAAATGTTCAGCACTGCCGAAGTGAACCGCAAACAGCGCCTGTTGCAGGATGTGTTCCTCTCAAGCGTGCGTGAAGCCAGGGTGCAGGTGACCATGTTCCTGGTAAACGGCGTCATGTTGCAAGGGCGAATTGCGGCCTTCGATCAATTTTCAACGATGCTTGAGCGTGAAGGCTTTGTCCAACTGGCCTATAAACATGCCGTTTCGACCATACAGCCTGCCGATCCGGTTGATCTTACCGCCGATTTCGGCGATGGCGAGTTGGAAGATATCGAAGAAGAAGCTGCCTGATATTCGAGAATGAGGACATTTCGGGAGAAGTGACGCGCGGCGCGCGAGCGCTGGTGCTGTGTCCTGATATCCGCGGCCAACGGCTTGGCGAAGATCCTGCAGCACGGCTCGAAGAAGCGCGCGGCCTCGCGCTGGCGATCGGCATTGTGATCGCTGATGCCCAGATTGTCGCCATTCGCGAAGTGCGTCCAAACACGCTGTTCGGGGCAGGGCAGGTCGATCGGATCGGGACCGAATGCGAATTGCATGAGGCGGAACTGGTCATCGTCGATGGCGTGCTGTCACCCATTCAGCAGCGCAATCTGGAAGAAACCCTCAAGCGCAAGGTTATCGACCGAACTGGCCTGATCCTGGAAATCTTTGGCGAACGCGCTGCCACTGCGGAAGGCCGGTTGCAGGTCGAGCTGGCGCATCTCGATTACCAGCAGAGCCGTCTGGTTAGAAGCTGGACGCACCTCGAACGGCAACGCGGCGGCTTCGGCTTTCTGGGTGGGCCAGGTGAGACGCAGATCGAAGCTGACCGGCGCATGATCCGCGATCGCATGGCCAGACTGCGCCGCGAGCTCGAACAGGTTCGCAAGACACGCGAATTGCACCGCAGGCGCCGGGGAAGGGCGCCTTGGCCGGTGATCGCGCTTGTCGGCTATACCAATGCTGGAAAATCGACGCTTTTCAACTTGCTGACGGGCGCTGATGTCATGGCACAGGACATGCTCTTTGCCACGCTCGATCCGACCATGAGGGCCATCACATTGCCCGGTCTTGACAAGGCGATCGTGTCCGACACGGTCGGCTTCATTTCCGATTTGCCCACGCAACTGATCGCAGCTTTCAGAGCGACGCTGGAAGAGGTCACAGCCGCAGACCTGATCCTGCACGTGCGCGACATCGCAAATCCGGACAGCGCAACGCAAAAGCAGCAAGTCCTTGGTGTGTTGACCGATCTTGGCGTGCTGGATGCCGAGGATGGCCTTGCGGCAATGCCGATATTGGAAATATGGAACAAATGGGATTTGCTGGCAGACGATGTCCGCGAAGATCTAACCGATATTGCCGCCCAGCGTGATGATGTCATCCCGCTTTCGGCAGTATCCGGAACAGGAATGCCGCAACTGCTCAAGCGGCTGTCGGTTGAGCTTACAGCAGGGTCCAGTCTCCACGACATCACCTTGCCCGCAGCAGACGGAGCCCGGATCGCCTGGTTGCATGCGCATGGCGAAGTGCTCGAAGATGAGGACGCAGGCGAAGGTGATGAAGGACCCTTGCGGCGCATCAGCGTGCGCCTTGGCGCCAAGGAACGCGGCCAGTTCGCAAGCCAGATGGAAACTGGCTAACCCTTGAGCGAACCCTTTGGGCTAACCCTTGGTTTCGAGGGACTTTGCCTGCGTCCAGTAGCTCTCCTGGTCAACCAGCGACAGGTCTGCGAAGTCCTTGCCAGCCTTGGCCGCCAGTTCTTC
>Ga0100391_1001663_pt1 | contig 24365 bp, 15 predicted proteins | sample CryGeymeta201515_FD_81541 | JGI IMG/M metagenome (GOLD analysis project Ga0100391, IMG submission 81541) | Groundwater microbial communities from Crystal Geyser aquifers in Utah, USA - Crystal Geyser metaG 2015-15 | ecosystem: Environmental > Aquatic > Deep subsurface > Groundwater | place: USA... | reverse complement strand
TGTGTGGATAGGAAGCAGGCATAGGCACACGACCTAATAAAGAGAGACCTAACTCCTGAGTCCTATCATAGTCCCTAATAGGAGACAAGGTAAACTGACGTAGTCCACCTGGGCTTAATTTGGCGGAAAACCTCAGAAGACGCATTTAACTTGAGACAGGAAGGACCGCAGCTTTGGTATTGCAAGCTTTACCGCAGAAAATAAGAAAGAAGATTATCATCTGTCTCACCTGTGCAGCTCGCAAAAATATCTCCTTCAAGAAGATCATCGTTAGACTACTGAACAATGGAAGGAGATTTTCCGCTTTTCAATTTTGTGGAGAATAACGAAAGCGAAGGAACTAATAATCATGGTGGAAATGATTTTGGCGGCTGGAACCAGCAGCCTCAGGACTCTCCAGCGGGTCTAACTTCTCAGTTTGTAGAGCACTCACAGCACACTCATGAAGATGCATGCTCAAATGCGGGCCAACGACAGCAGCAGAATGATGAATACCAACAGCATCAGGAACAGCAGGAATACCAGCAGCAGCAGCAACAACAGCAACAGCAACAACAACAATTTTCTCCAGCACATGCTCACGGCGATCAAAATATGCCATTTCATTATGAGCAAAGCCAAGACTCCCGTCCTTGTCAGCCACTGACTTACAACACCGAGACTCCCTCGGAACACATTGACTTTTCACCTCAGGTTCAGTCACAGCAAAACGAATATTACAGTAGCAACCAGACGTGGGGCGGTATGAAGAAACCTCCTTTAAAAGATCACCAAGTGACAGAAGAAGTGATTGAACTTTCCAGTGACGACAGTGGGGACGAAGGGGATCGTAGATTGACAGCGCAGCAAACTTCCAATGTTGCCCGTGTGTCATCGGCTGCAATGGCCTCTTACAATGGCAGGAATGCTTTCTTAAAAGACAACAATGACATTCTTGGTGTTCATATGGGAATAAATGGAAATGGAAATCATTTTGTACAGCCTGGTCATTCGCTCAATGGATATCAACAACACCAACAACACTATAATACCTATCCACCACCATCGTATCAACCGCAACCACCACCCTACCAACAATCACACCATCCTTTTCATCCTGTCATTGATGCACCTGCATACTTTAAACTTCCTTCTGACCACACACCTACCTGGGAATGCTTCATTACCCACCAACAGCTGGCAAGGTTAAACAAACCGCCGGAACGACGCGAAAAGAGATACGCACTGAGTTTGATCAGTCTGTCGCACTTTACCATTACTGGAGTGGCAGGGACGCGAATACAAGGACTGCGGTCCGTTATTAAGCGAATTTCTCGCGAACACGGCGCTGCTGTTTATGAAAAAGTCCAAAATCCTGAGGAGGGCGAACCAGCAGGCCGATGGAAATTACCGGTGGGTGCCTATCAAGCCTTTCTTAATTATCTAGAAACGGACCCTACCGTCGTAAGTGTCGAGAAAATTCCGGATCATCAATTGAAAGTTGCATCTATGGGAAAAGCACGCATAGACAAAGCTTGTCCCACAGTTGAGCAATTGATCGACCGTGGAGTCCCTTCTGCACTGGCAGCGACCTTGGCTCCATTTCAACGTAGTGGTGTTGAATTCGTATTGGACAAGGAAGGTCGAGCTTTGATTGCCGATGGTACGTTTAGCTTTTGCATTTTGTTGTGTGGGGGGTTATGGTGAATTATGTTGTCTGCGTCTGTTCGTTTTGATCATTTAATGCCTTACACTATAACAATAATGTTGCGAAATAGATATGGGACTTGGAAAGGTATGTCTTGATATCCTCTGTTCGTCTTTTACGCCCTATATTTTTTTCAACATGCTCTTTGCGTCTCTTTGATTTTTGTATCCAGACGATTCAATCCATCGCTAGTATGTCAGTTTTTCATCGGGATTGGCCACTGCTCGTTTTGACTCCTAGTGGTGCACGATATCACTGGGAGAGTGAATTTCGAAATTGGTTAGGAGTCGACGGGCAAGCCGTAAGGAATGCAAAAGCTCAAGCAAAAAATGATGAGGATGTTACGCCACACTCAAAAGTCGACGGTGATAGTGGTTTTGAATTGCTGGAGAATTCTGAAATTCATGTTTTGACCAATTCAAAGGCAGATGTCTTTCCCAACCACGATACTCGAGTTGTTATATGCAGTTACGGTCTGGCTCCCATGTTAATAGAGAACGGTAGGATTCGGCCTGAGATGTTCGGGTCTGCCATTGCTGACGAGTCACATATGTTGAAGAACATGAAGTCAAAACGAACCAAGCTCTTAGTACCAATCCTCAGTAGTTGCAAACGATGTGTGCTCCTTTCAGGTACACCGGCGCTTGCAAAACCGGTGGAATTATGGCCGCAACTTTGTATCTTGGGAGAGGACGAAAATGATTCTTGGCATGGTGAACAAGACTTTATGTGGAAGTACGGAAAGGGTGCTAACAAGGCAAAACGAAATGAACTTCACACGTTGATGGCGGGCACGATTATGATTCGTAGAATGAAGGATGACATTCTTCGCGACATGCCGAGGAAAGCAAGAGAAAAGGCTTTGATAAGAATCAGTTCACCAGAAATGAGAAAGAGCATGCAGGAATGTATGCTGCTGCTCCGCGAGGGAAAAGGTGTTATGGGCAAACTCGCTCGCGAACACACGGCCGTATCCAACGATCAAGACACAATTCCTGCGAATGACGCAACTGTTTCGACTGCTGCGCATGCAAGTGGGTCTTCGACGCGCAGAGCGTTGGCCCGGGATGAATTTTGGCAACTGCTGACAGGACAATATCCACTGAATCTTGACCGGAGTAGGGAATCAATTCTGGAACAGCAAGCTTTCCATAGGTATCAGCAAAAGCGCAAACATTTGAAAATGCAGCTTGACAGAATTCCCAATCAACTTTCTCAGCAAGAATTGCAAAATTTCATTCAAGAATATGATACGAGTGCTCGCGAGCAGCTTTTTGTGCAGTATCAGGAGGGGTTTCATGCCTTGCACCCGAATGACGGCGGTGATAATGGCGGTGATAGTCCACCAACTCGAGCAACTGTCTTGAATGAAATGTACGGTCTAACAGGAAAGAGCAAGCTTCCAGCTATCACAGCTTTTCTCAAAAAATGGTTAGAAGATCCCACGAAAGGAAAGATATGCGTTTTCGCCCACCATACGTACATGCTTGATTCCATAATTGAGCACGTTCGCTTGTCGAATAGCGGAGAGGATGGTACCTACAACTATATTCGCATCGATGGGAAAACTACGCCCAGGAATCGGCAAGAGAATATCGACAGATTTCAAACCGATGCTGCCGTCCGCATTGCCGTACTTGGAATCACAGCTGCTGGGGTTGCTGTGACCTTGACTGCGTCAGCTCAAGTAGTGTTCGCTGAACTCTTTTGGACACCTGCAATGTAAGCTTGGTCAAGTACACTTTTGCAATGGCATTTGCCTGTCACTCTTACAATCTTTTTTCTATCATTTCGTCTTTTGGCTGCCAAAAACGCTATTGAATACAGCATGATCCAGGCAGAGGTACGACAGCCGATATGTTCTTGAAACTTGCGTGGTATGAGATGAAATGAACTAAACGTCATCTCATTCTTTTTTGCAGGATCGATGTCATCGAATTGGCCAGCAAGCGAAAGTGCACTGCATTTACTTTGTCGCCACCGGGACGCTCGATGACATTTTATGGAAGCTTCTTGAGAAAAAGTTTCGGGAGCTGGGTGAATTCGTAGAAGGCAAAGAGGAGCACAAGATGATTGTTCATAAAATCTACAAAAACGAGGACGAGCTACATGCCATGTTTGAAGTTGACAATCGCAGCGACGATGACGAAGACTTACTCGAAAACGACGAGGATGACGAATTCGCTGCCGCACTCGACAATGATCTAGAACGTGATATTGAACAGTTGGCACAAAAAGAACAGCAAGAGCTACTTTTGGCCGAGAGAGATCGCGACGATGATGACGGCGAGGGAGACGTGTCCGGAGTACGACCACAAGCACATGCAAATGACAAACTGGTGCAGGATGATGGAAAGGGCAAATCACAGGACGATGCGATTGCTCTTTCTGACAGCGAAGATGATGAAGTCAAAGCTGAAGCGCCCAGTAAAGCCGTGAACCTTATGAGTTCCCGTGTCTTCGATCCCAAAGGAACGCTGCCGCACTGTCGGTTTTATACTCTGACTGTAGGTGTACCATCAATTGGTGTTGGACTCGCCCAATGGAAGAGACGTATTGTCGTGAAAACTAAGAAACAAGTGTTGATCGATCGCCTGGGTAAAGGCTGCAAACCTGAAGTTGGGGATATACTTATGGGGATCAATCATGAAGTTGTGCCACTACTCGGAGCAAACTTTACTTTCCAAAAATTTTTGGCGCATTTGAAAAGACGTCTTGAGAGCCCAGAAGCGACTAAAATTTGGTTTGCCGAGGACGAGGAATTTCGGGCTTACTGGAAAAATTATGCCCTCGAGGAAATATCAGCCAAACCTTCTGCAGCATTAGGTGGACCTGCCCCAGCTAAGAAACGCCCTATCGGTAAAGTTGACGGCGTGATCGAACTAGACTAATTGCTTACTTGAGCAAACACATTCCTGGTATGTCTTTGTTTTACTTTCTATTGCCTTAACTATGAAGGGTTGGATTGTATCGAGTCGTTGGTTCTCTTTATTGCTTAAAGGTTTTTGGCAAAGGCCGTTAGGTCCTCGATTTGTTTGACTACAGAGCTTCTAGCTGTGCCACCTATTGAACACTTTCGTTCCACACTGACTTCATAATCCCAAACTTTCATGACATCGGCTTCGAAGCGGGCATCAATATTTTGCAACTGCTCCAATGTCAAGCTGTCGATGCTCACATTTTTCTCCTCTGAGAGTCGAACGCAAGCGCCACTGATGATTAATGCGAAAAATAGAATAAATGAGGGAACCTCGCCATACTGAATCGAGGGCACAGACAATTATCAAATAGTTCGAACGTACCTAATGTGATGTGTTTCACGGAAAGGAACACCCTTACGGACCAAATAATCGGCCAAGTCAGTGGCCAACATTTCGGGGCACAAAGCTTTCATGAGCATGTCAGGATTTGGTTTCATGGTGACAATGACACCAGTAGTAATGGCGAGACAATCCTTGACGGTGTCAACAGCTTCAAAGAGAGGCACCTTATCCTCCTGCAGATCTTTGTTGTATGCACGGGGTAGCCCCTTCAAAGATGAATTAAAGTAGATAAATTTGTCAAAAATACCTTGAAAATTCTAATATAACGCAATAACATTGGAAACATAGAACATACCTTCAAAGTGGCAGTGAATCCTACGGCGCGTCCTAAGGCAATTCCAGCCTTTCCACGGAGCAATTCCAGAGCATCAGGGTTCTTTTTTTGGGGCATGAGGGATGAACCAGTGGCGTAGGCATCATCGATATCCACACCCTTCAACAAGTTGGTAATGATGACGTCTTCTGCAAATTGGCTAATGTGTGTCAATAACAGGGTAGACCACATGAGAAATTCAACCACAAAATCACGATCACAAACCGAATCAAGCGAATTGGGGGTGACACCGTCAAACCCGAGTTCCTTGGCTAGAAATTCACGATCCACGCCGAACGCGTTTCCTGCCAAAGCACCCGATCCGAGAGGACATTGATTGGCGCGGGGAATCATCTCCTGAAGACGCTGAGCATCGCGCATAATTGGCATCAAATGACTGAGCAACCAATGAGAGAAGCGAATAGGCTGGGCGGGCTGCAAATGAGTGTATCCAGCCATGAGAATGTCTTGGTGCTTTTTGGCATACTCAGCACCAGCCTCCAAAAGTATGGCGACATCTTTCAGAATGTCTCGCTCTGCCTCGACCGTCCACAGACGAGTATCGGTGGCGACTTGGTCATTACGAGAACGTCCTGTGTGAAGCTTTCCGCCAATGGGTCCAATTATTTCGGTCAATCGACGTTCGTTAGCGGTGTGGATATCTTCGTCGCCTGCTTTAATTTGAAAAATTCCGTTGGCCCATTCCTCGCTGACTTTTCCGAGTCCTTCCACTAAGGCATTCTTTTCTTCGTCGGTAATAATTCCCACCTTGTGGATTGCCTTTGCGTAAGCAATCGATCCACGAATGTCTTGGTCCCACATGCGCTTATCGAATCCGATACTCTCGTTGAATTTTTCCATGATGGGATCGGTACCGCCTTTGAAACGGCCTCCGGCTCCGAACAGACCGCCGCGGGCTCCCGTTGCTGCAAGATAAAGAAGCATTCATTCAAAAGAGGATGAGCGAGAACACCTTTCTTTCGCAGCTTTCACAAATTCTCTCGAACGTACCTTCTGACATGCTGCTTGAAACTAAATTGAAAATATATACTCGAGTATAAATTAATAAATTAATGAAGACATGAAGAAATACTAAATTCTGATATTTTGTCGGAAGATAAAAAATCTATTCCGAGTACCAGGTAGGCTACTCGAATACGTAGTCTAGAAGATGGGTCCACAAGCAATTCTTTTGTCGCTTTGCACCTGCAGTAAACACTACTTTGGATGATGCACTTGCACAACGGAAATCTGCTATGAAATCGAGTACGGTAGTACGGTAGACTACTACTGCCTAGCTAGAGTCTAGATAGCTACTAGCTACTAGAGTACTTCAGTACTACTACTACTACTACTAGAAGTAGTAGATGTGTTGCAAGCTTCTCAGATGCGTGGACGGTATCTTTGAAATGATTGAGTCCAGTCACGAACATCGAGGATGTTGTGGTCATGAGCGTGACTGATCCGAGTATCTTGAGCGAGTAGGTCGATGACCGCTTTTCGTCATGAGAAAGACCTTGCCAAGATTGAAGATCATAACTAAATTTAAAATTTTATTTCTGAGGTACTCTATTATTTATTATTTTTGCAATAGACTATCACAAAACCAGAATAATCTGAATAAATTCTCGTACTAGAGGTTCCGTGAAGCTACACACCAGATACCCAACAATTGGGCATCATATCCAAGATTTTATCATGCTCAAAGTTCGCTTTCCCTTGACAGCAGCTCTGCTTGTGGTATCCCAATCCTTACACTTCACCCTTGCAAATATTTGCAACGACAAATATGATGAAGTCAAAGCACCCCTGGCTGAACTGTCCTGCAAACCCTTTCCAGGTGATCCAACTATCCACGGTCTGGTCTATGGATGCACTACCGCCAATCAAGATGAAGAAGCCCCCAGCAATGTTGTATCGAAATCCTTCACGGAGATTTGCCAAGGCGAGGCAAGTGACGGTGCCCAGTTCACATGTTACCGATTCGCCAATGACACCGATTTTTCTGAATTCATAACGGCCGCGGCTGCCATTGCCGACACACCCTGCGCTGTAGGTGAGTTGGAATCGCCCATCTTTCAATACCAGGAAACTACAGCAGACTATGATTTCGGTGGAGAGAGCGGGGGCCAAGAGACCACGGGACAAGCAAGCGTTGACTTTCAACAAGAGTTGACGGCGGGAGCCTTTTATGTTGTAACAACTAGAGAAGGAGAGCCATTACAAACCAATTCTCCTGATGCCAGTGCAGCTGAAACAGATGCGCCGATCAGCAGTGGTAATGAGACAGACGCTCCTGGCGCTGAAGTTGGAGCTCCTAGTGACGAAACCACGAGCACTGAAACCGACGAAACTACGAGCACTGGAGCCAATGAAACTACGAGCACTGGAACCGACGAGCCGAGCAGTTCTGCCTTTGGAATCAGCCTGCATCATGCTTACGCTGGTCAAACTCTCGTGGTTGTGACATGCTTGCTGGGATCTTGTTTTCAAATGCCTTGGTAGGAAAATGACACTCACGAGAGATACCTTTTGTTGCCATAATTATTGCTATGCAGTGGGGCGAAATACGATTAATAACATAACTTTTATCAATACTTGCAATGCACACAGTGCGTCAAAAAAGGAGCGAGGACATGGTAACTGACCCCCAGAAAAAAGGCACTAAAAACATTCTTTTTCTCAGCCTATACGATCACTAGGTTTGCTAGACCAGCGACTGAAGCAGCGCTTTCTTACTGGCACTGTCTGCTTGGTCGTCCACAGGTTTATTCTGTCTTCTGATTCTCCTAGGCTTATTGTTGTCTTGTACTCCCAAATCTTCACCCCGTTTTCGCTTTCGTTCTTCGATTTTATCGAGTTTCTTTCCAGTTTCCACCAATTCGACGTAAGAAGCATTCTCGCGACGTGCCTGCATCATTTCGACACGCAATTTCTGCTCCTGGACACGTCGTTCATAGGCTACCTTTTCTGTCAAATGTGACCACTTGAACTTTGGGAGGTATTTCAGATTCCACAAATCACCATAGTGAGATGATCGTTTGTAATTAGTTATTTGGGTATTGTTGAGACTTGCAGCCACATGCTTCGCCACCGACTTTTTTGCGAATTCTACCCATCCTTCCGTGTATCGTTTAGATCCTGAGCCACCCTGTTTCTTGCGTCGCTGTCGGGCCGCCTTATCCTCCTGCATGAGGTAAACACGGGTGACTTCTCCAAATTCCTGCATGAGGTTTTTGATTTTGGTCGGTGTCATTCTGGGTGGAACCCTTGCAACATAGATGACTCCTCGCTTTTTCAGCTTAATATTAAAGTTTTCTGTCTGGGCCAAGAATGCGTCGTTGAAGACAGATGTGAACTTTTTCTTCTTCTTCTTCTGTTTGGGATCGCTGGCTTCGTTGTCGGAGGCTGAGTCTTGTTGTTCCTTCGAAGCAGCTCGTTCCTTATAATCCTCTGCATCCTGCTGATCTTCATCGCTGTTCTGCATCATATTTTCCGTGCTAATAGAGTCACTATTGACGCTCAATTTGGATTTCTTGCCCATTGTTTCCGTACCGGCTTGTTTACTATTGAGTAATTATGAAAGGTGATTACTCCTACTAGTAAGTATTATCACCTACGCATGTCGAAACACATCGTGAGGATTATTACTAGTCTAGTCTACTCGTCTACCGTAGTATTCGGTAGACCTACTTCGATTTTTTTACGATTTTTTACCACGGGCAAGATCAGTGGTTGAGAATTAAAGAATCAGAGGAGCACTGCGCGTATGTGTGCGTCCCAATTCCATCTCTTGCTGGTAAAAATTACCGTACTCGTGTGTACGTACCGTGTAAAAGGCAATCATAAAATCTGTGATCACATGAGTCTATCAATTCATCCCAATGTCCCGTGAGGAAAAGACCAAATTTCAATATCCATAACGGCAAAGCGCTGTTCATTGCCTGTTAGTGGATATTCGTTGCCATAGGTTTCATTTGGAGCCGTCGTTCCCCTAGAAAAGTTATCTTCAATGCAAAGTCCGAACGCGGTCGATCTTTTTTGGTCACTTTCACCGCCCCCAAAGGCCACTCGACTTTTGTGAATGTCAAAGAGTTGTATAAATCGATTTCTGCCTGTCCATTTGAACACTTGAAGTTGTTGTGACTTGTCATGACTGACGGCCAATTTTAATTCTTTCGCCGTGTTCATAGATTCTTCCGCGGCCGCTGATACTGGTGTTCGGTCCTTTTTCGTATTGAATTCTTCAAAGGTAAACAAGCATGCCTGAGTGCTTCCATAAAATCCCGAACCTGTTGAAATGGAGTAGTTCTCGCGTGCCGACGAATCCCAGAGGCTATCCGCGAAAGCTCCAAAAATCTTTCCTTTTGTCGTCTTTACCACTAACAGTGTTTGCTTTTCGTTCTTTGTGGCATTCAAAAATGTTCCAAAATCATCGCCATCTCGCGACAAACGATAGCATTGCTGCCAACATCGAAGCGCCACCATGGGTGGTAATGCTTTCTTGGCCAATTGCTGCATCATCGGCATGGTGAGCAAATATTTATCTTTTTCTGTAGATTCGCTACTATTCTTTCCGATTATTATTCGAACAGTGGGCATATAGTCATCCCCGTCTTCATTATCTTCATCCATATGGGTATCAGTTTCATTACCGTCGCCGTCCTTTACTGAAACTATTGGAGGCGTCTTGGTTATTATTCTCGCCAACTTTGCAATGAATCTCGTAAGCCCGTATAGAGCTACGATCAATAGCAGATTGGACACCAACACAACGCTTCGACACGTCCAAACAACGGTAGAAGACTTATTCACACATGGATAAGGAATCCCTACGGGAACCGAAACATTCAAATAGGCACACAGTGGTTCCCAGCCACTTCCCAACTCCAATTCAAATAATCGATCGCTTGGAACCGTTTGCCGCACATGCTCAATATGATGCGTGTAAGATCGCTGAGCCAAAACAGCACGTTGCTTCAAAGGATGTTGGTCAGCAAAGTACGATGCGTCGAACGAATTGCCCCCAAGACGGTGAATCCATGCCAAAAGCCACCGATTATAGTCATCTATCTTGGATACTCGTGGCAGCCAAGCTGCGTAACGTGGCAATAGGGACATGGAATTTATCAAAGTCGACCAGCTCTGAAACCAATCCTCTGGGGAATTGTGGCGAGTCAAAATGAAATGAGCATCTGGAAACGTGTCCAGTACCTTTTGAAAACAAACAGAGAACATCATTCCCGTAGCAGCTGTGTACCCCTGAAGAAATTGTTCCAGATCCAAAGGACAGAGATCCAAGGGGGGTCGACCGTTTGAGAAAAGGCTGGAATGCCACAGACCCAAAAGTGTAGGACGCTCGAGCAGCATCATTGTTTTTGTGTGAAACGTTTTGTAACCAAGAATGTCCAGTGCTTTCTGCAAAGACTCAGTCCCTGTGCGGCCATATCCCACTGCTAACAACCGTATGCTGCTAGACGAAGTTGATGTCGTCATTGTATGGTAGAGTGCAGTACTAAAAACACAAAAAATAATATGAAAGTGTAACCCATGTTATGTTGCATAGATTTTTGGATTTTGGACGGATTTGACTCAAAACGAAATGCCCAGGTGGTTAATCCTTAAAAGATACTGCTGCAATACTCCTACTACCGACGTTTTTGACTATGACCAAAAAAATCGCTTCTTGGCACCTTCCAGAATTTGTTGCTCTGCGACTCTCATACGAACTCTTGAAATTCTGTGGGAGAAGCCGATTGTCACCAAGAAGATATATCAGACATTTATTATTATTTCAAAGAATCCATTGGCACAATTTCAGCTTTCAACAGCTACTTTAACTTTTTTGTAAAGACGCCAAGGATCTTTTCAGCATGAGAGACCCGCCACCGGGCCTACCGTCTGCTCTGGTAGGATCAGCGGCCCATCAGTATCCTCCTCCTCGCCATCTTCTTGTCGGAGGGATTCACCACAATCCGATGCGGGGAAACACCAACCAATACGGATTCAAGCCAACCAAGACGTTGACGGATACGATTCGTGCCAGAGATTGGGAGGCCGCACGTGCACGAGTTATCACTCATCCTTGGGATGCTTGCTACCGAGCCAAGGAAATGCGAAACAATGCCACGCCCCTGCACCTGGCTTGTCTATACCGGGCACCCTACAATTTGGTAGAATGGATTCTCGATGCCGATCCTCGAGCCCTCTATAGTCAAGATTCCGAAGGATGGACGCCCCTGCATGTGATTCTCTTGTACGGTAATGACGATAAAACGGCCATCTTGTTAATTCGTCGAGGAGGATCGAAATTGGTCTCTATTCAGAGTCAAATTGTCGGGGCTCCCATTCATTTAGCCTGTCGACACGGTTGTTCGTTGGCTGTCATTCGAGAATTACTCAAGGCCAATCCGGCCATGGCAACCAAAGCCAACGAATATTCCACAAAACCGGCAAGGATTCTCTGGCACCAGTACGCTCGCAACCCCGACAATCAACCCGTTTTGGATGGATTGTCGACTACGAGATCTATCACCACCGAAGAACTGGACGAAAATACTCGTGGGCTGATTGATCGCTTGGTCTTGCTTTTACGAGCTGCCAAACGAAAGCATCATCATCAACATTTCGGGCAGGACCAGGAAGGGGATGATGCCGTCATTATCCACGATTTTGTGGTATCCACCGAAGAAACTGTTGGTGATTTGAGCCATTTGGTGGCGATTGTCGTGCGGGCATTTCCCGATAAGTTATGGTCAACGGATGCGTCGGGAAATCTTCCTTTGCACAAGGCGGCTTCTACCGCACGGTCATGCTCTGCTACAGGAACGTCCTCGGCAAATCCCTGGTCGAGACGTATCAACTCGCTGCCTTCCCTCGTTGATGCGGCTGGTAGGTACAGTCACAACTCTGGTCATCACGGCGTAGATCCCTTGGAGGTTCTCATTCAGAGTTATCCATTAGCTGCCAGCATTCCAAATCATCAAGGACTCTTGCCTCTGCACATTGCACTGACGGAAGGGAAACGAACTTGGCGCAGTGGAATTTCCGCAATGGTTGTGGCAGCCCCGGATGTGCTCTTGACGAGAGATGCCAAGTCTAGCCTTCTTCCTTTTCAAATGGCAGCGGCTTCAGTGACCGACAATGGAGGCGATGATGATGCAGCTAACCAACAAAACACTGAAATTATCGAAACTATCCAGCAACTTATGTTGGCGTGTCCTCATGCCATGGAGTTGCAACAGCAGGAACAATCATTCGATATTGCAATGTCTGAATAGCGTGTCGCGTGTAGTTTTCACTACTGCATTGACTAGAGTAGTTACGGTAGTAGGTACGTAGTAGGAGGTTACCGTACTCTTGAAAATAGATGAACGCAAAAAGTTAAGCTTAGGATTTTAGGATGAAAAATTATAAGAATTGTTCTTTACGGCTTTTTCTTTTTCTTATTGGCCAACGACTGCAGATAAGCATCCAGTGTATTTTGGACAGTATCATCGGTAACAAACTCGCAAAAAAAATCATTATCGGCTTGGCGCGTTGCATCCAAATGTTCCAATCGAGGCTTTCGGCCTAGCATCTTGCTGGCAAATCGTGCCTTGGGAGGAATTTGACTCCACTTGGCAGCTTCCTCCTGAGATCGTTTCAATACATCATCTTTGGGGACCAGTTCATCCACCAAACCAATGGTCAGTGCTTTATCAGGTGAATACAGCAATCCCAGCGATAGCCCCAACTCTGCTTGTCGTTGTCCAATTACATCGACGTATTGTTGCGCCAACCATGGAGGAGCTACGATGCCCAGTTTTGTTTCGTTCAATCCAATGGTACTCGCCTTTTTCGGGTCGTCTCCCGCCGATGCCATGATGCGATAATCACAAGACAAGGCCAACATACATCCTGCTGCTGGAGCGTGTCCTGAAATGGCTGCAATAGTTGCCAGTCGGGAACCGTACAAATCCAAATACAATTGTTGAAATGAATTCCAGAAGGATTTCAATCGCTGTCCGTCGGGTCGATGCATCTCCGTAATATCAAGACCTGCACAAAATACGGAGTTGAGGGAGGAAGCAAGCACTAGACCCTGGATTTCCGCGTCCTGTTCCAGTTCTACCACGGCACTAGAAATGGCTTGACACCTACCAAGGAAAAGAGTTGTGTTCGTCAGAGTTGTTTGCTTCAAACAAAAAAGTTGCTGCACAAACCTCATGACGATTTATAGAAACTCACATTTCCATCGACAATGAATTCACAGGTGCTTGATTCATTGTGAGTGTAGCAACACCGGTATCCTTATTGACACTGGTCGTCACGAGAACATTGTCGGATGAAAAGGAACGAATGGCTGTGGCCAGTTTAACAATCGACCCAGCTCTAGCACTCTTGCCCAAGTTCAGGGTTTTTCGGGACAGTGAACTAACGAGCATGGTGTACTTAGTGATTGAGTTGTAATAGAAGTGATAGATATGCTATATCTTACTGGCGGTTGTCGTATATCTTGAAGAGGGTCGCCAAGGTTTGTCAAATAATATTAGTATGGTCTACTGTAGTATAAGACAAAAAAAGATACTGTAGACGAGTACATGATACATGATGGCAAGATTCTGGATACCTATTACAAGCAATCAACGCGTCGATGACTATGATGAATGATCTCGCTGTCCCACCCGGTGAACGTTTATTTTCGCTGGATCTTGGCAAGACTCTCTTCAGACCTGCACCAAGACTGATAGTCTCAATTGGCCTTTATTATGACTGGATGACTCTTTGAGAGGCGGATTTTACTCTCATCATAATAACAACATTATAATATTATAATTACTCTTGATGGGCATTCGATAACAATATTACTGTATTACTATTATTTTTATATAAAATTTGCAACATTTTGCGTGTACAAAATCAATTGATTGCTTCAACCAACCTAATTTAATTTAATTTAATTTAATTTTTCTCGAAAGAATTGAGCGCGCAACATGCCATCCGAACAAGAGGTTCTACAAAAAGCTGAGGATTTTAAAAACCAAGGAAATTCCCATTTTTCGAAGTCAGAATTGGACGATGCCATCTCGGCGTATTCCCAAGGATTGGTACAAGTTGATCGCGCCGTCCCTCCTCCCGTAGCCCTGAAGACAGCCCTTCTCTCAAATCGTGCCGCATGCTTTTTGAAAAAAATGTCACTTCAAGATTGCATCGATGACTGCACCAAGGCATTGGATATTTTGCAGGAAAGCTCCAGCGAGGAGCCTAAATTGCGGTCCAAATTATTATTTCGTCGTGCCAAGGCTTCTTTTTTAAAGGCAAATTTGCCCGGGCAAGGTAACAATGTACTGAACGAATTGCTGCAGGGAGCTGCCAAGGATCTGTTGGCATTGCTTTCGTTTGATCCAAAAAATAAGGAAGCGTCAAATCTCTTGACCAGCATTCGTGCGCAACATGCCATTGTTAAAAAATCCTACACGCCCTTGTCTAAAACCTTGGATCAAATAAAGGATTTTGCAGATAATGATTCTGAACGTGCTCACAAGCTCAGAATTTTGGGGGGGCTCTTGGACAGCGATCCGACCTCGGCCAGTATGGAGTTGGGGCGTCTGGGCGGAGTTCCTTTCTTGTTAGAATTGGCCCAAAAAAGTAAATCTAATGCCAACAATGAAGTCCGAATTGCTGCACTTAATTGTCTGGCGTGCGCTGGAGGGCATCCAAAATTTGTTCGGGCCTATCTCAAGGATGTTCAAGCCCAGGTTGTATCCATTGTCAAGACAGATGGTTTTGAGGATGTTTCGGTGGCTGGCATGTCTATCCTCATTAAGTGTGTCTTGCATTTGGACCGTGATGAAATCGATAAGCCCGTCGTGCAAACTTCGAATTTGGAAGACAGGTGCATCATCGATGCCTGTATTGAAATTTTGCATACCAGTACCAGTGGGGCCAATACGGCAGTCCGTGGTGTCATGGAGATTTTGTCTGTTATGACTTGTGGAAGAGATCGCAGTATGATCATTCGAACAGCTATAGCAAGCAATGTGACAAATGTAGGGGTTTTGGATGGAATCCCAGCACCTGTTAGCAAGGCGGATATCAATGCCATGACAGCCAAAGAATTGGCGGATTACCGACAACGGCAAAGCGATCTCAATGACCGCGATGTGAGATGGTCCAAAGAGCGCGCTAAATTATTTTTGGACATGAAGGGTCTGGAGGCCATTTTGAAATGTGCAGCAAAAATTGAGGACCATTTTTTGCGCCGAGAAATGACCGTTGTCATTGGAAAAATTATGACAGCCTTGGAAAGTGAAGATGAGGTTAAGAAAATTGTGAAACCAGTTTTGATGGCCCAGAAAGTGGGAGAAGATATTGACGACCACGCAGGGCTCACAATCGAAGAGGTCTACAATGAAGACGAAGATGAGAAACATGCCGACGTCGAAGAGGAAGAAGCAGAAAGCCTACAGAGCATGATGGAACGAGCCGAGCTCACCGTGTCGCTGTTGTTGGCCATGAAGGAAGTCGGTGCTTGGGCTATTTGCACAGCATGGATGTTGTCAGATAAGGAACTCGTCAAAATGGTTGATTCCGGAGAGGATCGTCCTATGGCCATTGCTTCGGAAGTACTTTCGGCTGCTGCCAGCGTGGCAGAGTCTCGACACATGGTAACCATGATGATGGATGCTGGATCCATGGAAAAATTGCTTATGCACGACGACCGCGATATTCGATCTGGAGCCGCCGCGGCGGTTGCAAAATTGGGCTTGGCTGGCAGAGATAAAGACAAGGCTGAAGAAGGTGACGTTATGGGAATGTTACAAGCTGCAGCCGATTTGTTGGAAGATGAGAGTGGTCAATTCGAAGCATCCAACAAAAAGGACGGCTTGTCCAACCTAACAAACTCGTTTGGTACTACATCACTCGAGCGAGGCGTAGAAATGATTACTTACCTAGTATCACAGACTCACGTGAAGGAAGAAATTTGCGGAGGCTTCAGAGCAGAAGCTGATTCCAAGTTTTCAACACTAGAGTGTTTGGTTCAGGTCGCAGAAATGCCGAAGGCTGGGGGGTCGCTCTCTGGGTTCGGTCTTGCTACCATTTTCCAGCACCTGGCTGTAACTCCTTCAACACTCAAAAAGGAACATTTCGCCGATAAAGAACTCAGCGCTGAAGAATATGACCAGCTTCAGCTCATGGCAAAATCGCCTGAGGAAAAGGCAATGTTCGAAGCTATCAAGGAAGATGATACGGAAGATCTTTGCAAGCAGCGCATCCGTGCAATGGCCAAAGCAAATGTTCCAAGAGCGCTGGTGCAACTTATGGACGGTGCGAGCGACCAAACCTTGGAACAGATTTTTACTGGTTTGAACCGAATGTCGACAGAGCCCTCCGCGAGAGGGCAAATGATTCAGCAAGGGGGCCTCACAGCTTGTATCAACGTCGACAAGGATTCGAACCCGACAGATCTAATGAAGAAAGTCATTCGTCTAGCACGGCACACAATTGCTCGCATGCTGGTCACTATGAATCCTAGTCTTTTGACATCTGCTCAATGCATGGGCTCTATCAAACCTTTAATTGAACTGATTCGCGACGTGGAAGCTCTTGATCTACAAGTATTCGAGGCTTTGATGGCACTAACTAACATTTGCGCATCTGGCGAAGACAAGAAAAACAAGATTGTTGCAGAAAAGGGGATCTCTACGATTCACTATTGTATGTTTTCTGAACACGACTTGATCCGCAAAGCCGCAACTGAAGCTATGTGTAATCTTGTCGGCAACAGGGAATTTGCAGAGCATCTTGCAGAGCCCGATCATCTCCGCATGTGGCTGGCGTTCGCGGCAGACTATGAGGAAAACTATGAATGTGCGCGGGCTGCAGCAGGCTGCCTTGCAATGGCTTCACCCGATCCAACCATTGCCAAAACACTCGTGAATCTTCCCAAGTTTAAGGTGCATGTTGATGAGTTACTACAGTCCGGTGCTCTGGAATTGATGCACCGTGTTTTAAGCATGTTGTTAAATCTGGTGGCCCACGGAGGTGACATCAAGGAGGCTATCATCTCCAATGGATTCTCAGACTTTTGCCTTCGCTACGTTGAATCCTATCACGATGGCAAGAAATCGGAAGACCTTGGATTTCCCAAGGAGCAGAAGCACTTGTTTCCTGTGACCGTTGACCTTGCCAAGAAGATTGTCGCAATGAGCGAAACTTAAGCATGAATACGGTAGCGTAAATAATTATCAGATCTACAAAAGTCAGCAAGCTTAGGGCAGAGCATAAATATATTCTATGTACTTAATCATTATAATTGTTGAGATGATGCTTTTGTATCTCTAGTATTCACCGTCATCGCACTCGCTTTTAAGGATGTTGTTGGTGTTGAAGGAATCCCACGGGTGTTCCTTGCTGACGCCCACACGCATCCAGTGGACAGCAATTCGTTTGACACCTTCTACGACTGGGCACCCAGAGTGTGTAGTGAATCCAGTCTCGTGAATGTGGGTGTCGGCATCTAGGTAAGAGAAAAATGCGGCAGCTCCGACCTTTGGCTTTACAAAGACATTAGCATGTCCAAAATTGGTGGCTCCTCCGACCAAGTTCTCTGCTGTACAGTACATGACCATGGTTGCGACTCTACCCCCCTTCTTGTGTGGTAGTCCGTTACAATCTCCATCGCAATGTGGCATGTATCGGTCTGGTGCAGTATCGTTTTTACCGCGACCGAAATATTGAATGGACATGATGTCTTCTTGGCCGTCGACTTCAAGACCCAGGCCGGTGGCGTCATTGGTGTAGGCATAGATGCGACGAAAGACACGGGTAATCAGATCGCCTTCCTCTTCCTTTTCCCATGGGACTCGTACCCCTGCTTGCATCGCCTTGCGGTGGTCGGAGAGTTTGCTGCCACCCTTGCCGTCCGCAACTGTTCCGTGGTGCAACTTGGGAGCAGCTGCTTCTTGAATGGCAGCACATTCCTCGGGCGAGATGAAGTTTTCCAGCAGATGAATCTTGCTTGCCTGGCGTTCGTGAAGCAAATGGATTCGACGTGTAGAGTTTTCGTAGTTCCATTCACGAAATTCGGTAGCTTTAGTGGTTTCCATATTGGAATCTCCACATGTATAATTCTCTGCTAAGGATGAAACCTTTTGTCGTAGCTGGGCTTGGAAGAGCTCTTCTGTCCTGAGTTCCTGGATCTTGTCGGCAGTAGCGGCCTCGACACATGCCAGCATGGTCTTCATGACTTCCTTGCTCTCATGCCCAGCTTTCAAACGAGCTTCCGAGACTTGTCGACAGCGTCGAACAATTTCTTCAGCCGACTCATTGGACTCCACAGCGGCCTCTAAATTGTGTTGGTGATCGGTAATCTCCACCTCAAGATTATCTTTAAGTTTGACAACTGCAATATAATTCGATAGTTTTTGCGACGTCAGAACACACGAATCTTTTCGTTTGGTTTAGTTTGTCCATTTATTATTACTTGTCATAACTCACCTTGATCATCGTCGTCGCTTATCGTTACAATGGCGCTGCGACACGCTTGATCTCTGCTGCAAGTCTCGTTGTCAATTCGCAGCAGAAATGTATGGTTAGCAAAGGAATTGACGGAGATCTTTTCGTTGGCGGAAAGGTGGTAGAACTCAACCTTTTCTTTTGTAACAGGATTAAACCAATCAAGAACCAATTGCTGACCACTATCATTGGCAAATTCAACGGCATGTTGTTGCGGAATGGAAGAAGCTGTGCCGACGATGGACACGAGAAAAAGCGTGCCGATGGCAGAAAGTAGGAACGACGACAATGTTTGGGCCATGTTGCTTTATCCCCGAGCTGCGATTAAGTTATGAAAATACAAGCGTCTATGTTGTGACGGAATTCAAACAATTTCTATTTTGAGAACAGTGTAATAATGAGATATTGATTACGTTTGCAAGAAGCAATACTAGTCTACTATGCTAGGACTTTCTGGGTGGTCTTGTTGTTCGCTTTTGTGAGCTTGGTTCGGATTGTGAGATAAAATTGTTCGACGTTGAATAGTGAGAAATTTTGTGACATCACAGGCTTGACTCGGAATCAAACAGGTCATTGACGAGGCAGGCGTCCAAAGGACGAGTAGTAGTAGTAGTCTAGAGAAGAAGCAGGGGGCGGTAGTAGACTAGTACTCGTAGCTAGTACTACCCGAGTAGCTACTGTAGTATTCGTCTAGACTTCAGAGAAATCGTGCGTCTAGAATGAAACCTACAGAGAAAGTCTACTGAAGGAGAGACCTCGCTGATGATGAAGTAAGCAGTCCGTCTCAGCGACAAGCACGCAGGAAGTTTTCCCAACAGCAACGAAACCTTCTGGGTTTATCTACATGCGGCCCGAGAAACCACAAGGCGAAAAGCAATTAATTCTACACTCAAACACCATCCATCATCAAGTTAAGGCCTCTCGTGGCGAGTCTCCTGAGAGGAAAAGGCGGAAAACGAAAGAATTACGACTGATAAAAGCTCCACTCTTCTCGCTCTCCTTTGGAGAGGTGTTTCGCTCTGCGCCAGCGTATCTTCTGCAAAACAATCCACTTGGCGAGAGGGACTAGAACAATTACTGTTTCATCATGTCGAACGCAGACTGCCCAGCTACCATGAAGGATCCTGACAGCAAGACCAACAATACATCTAAAAGCACCGCTGATAACCCTAATCCTACCACCCACGTAGACCCCAGTATTAAACCTACAGAGGAAAAGACAATGGAGGCTCTGGATGTTGGGACTAATCAAACGAAAGCAGTAAAAGAAGATTCTGTCCCTGTAAGCGATGAAACAGCAGTATCGCAGGTACCAACAGAGATAACTACATCCTACACGAATGTAGCGGAAGAACAAGGAGGCGACGACAGCAAGAAATCAGCTGCAGCTGCCAGCGGAGTGATGCCACAACCGGGGACATCGGGGCAGCAGCCCATCACAGTGAAGCAAGAGAAAATCAGTGTTGTTTCAGCTTCACCCAAAGATGAATCGCCTATGATTGTATTAGTCAAAGATGGCGCCGATATCACTGTCACTGCCACGAAGAGTGAAGAGGAAACGTCAGTGTCATCTCTCCCTGAAGGCAGACCGAATGCTGAGGACACAGATAAGTCCAATGATCAAGATACAACAGTCACGGCACCCCCGAAGCTCGAGAACAATTCGGAAGACCAAGACGACGACGAAGACTTGGATGAATTCATCAAGAGTCCCCATGGTCAAAATGCAATTATCGAACGATCACCTGGTGGACGATATGTGCGATTCATGGAAAAACTCGGCAGTGGAGCATCCAAAGACGTATACCGAGCCTATGACACGCAGGAGGGAATTGAAGTCGCTTGGAATGTAGTGAGCTTGGCAGGAGTTCCCAAAACGGAACGCAATCGAATTGTTAACGAGGTTCGACTGCTTGAAAGGTTACATCATCACAATATTATCAGCTTTCATGGATCTTGGGTAAACCGTGAGCGCCAAGAGGTTCACTTTGTCACAGAAATTTTGTCTTCGGGTACCTTGAAGAGCTTTATTAAGAAAGTACAAGTCATCCGCTGGAAGATTGCCAAACGATGGGCCGTACAGATCCTTAAGGGCTTGGACTACCTACACTCTCAGGTTCCTCCCGTCATCCATCGAGATTTGAAATGCGAAAACATTTTCATCAACGGGACAAGCGGTGATTTGAGAATTGGCGATCTGGGACTTAGTACTGTTCACCGTAATGGAAGGGTACTCAGTGTTCTAGGAACTCCTGAGTTTATGGCCCCTGACATGTACGAGGACACATCTTATGATACAAAGGTCGACATCTATGCATTTGGAATGTGTATGCTGGAAATCTTTACAAAGGAAATCCCCTACAAGGAGTGTCGAAATCCAGCGCAGATTTACAAAAAGGTGTCAGGCGGTGAGCTCCCCGAAACGTTGCACAGAATACGGAGTCGCCACGCCCGTGATTTTATAATGCTTTGTCTCGGATATAAGGATGAGAACGGCGTGTACGTTCGGCCGACCGCCAAGGAGCTGCTTTCTCACGAGTTTCTAGTCAAGCGATCTAATGATGAGGAGGAAGTGTTAGTGGATCCCCCGTTGATTAAAAAGATAATCGCAGAAGAGGTTTCCGTTTCCCCCGGAAACTCGGTTTGGCCAACGAATGCGCAATCACGGTCTCAGTCATTTCCTTCTGAGACCAGCGGCGACAAGCAGCGTACTGCAGCTATGAAGAAGAAATCCAGTAGCGATCTTGGTTCGGCCGATGGAGACGAATCTGATCAATTTGAAGAAATGCCGGATAGTGAAGTTAACATCAGGAAAGTCAAGGTGCTTATGGGGCGTGGAAAAGAACTGAAAGAAGATGAAGAGCCTTTCGATTCTGGTGCACGCAGTACAGATGGCAGTATGCACTCGCGCACATCTCAGACGGATCGGCCCTCAGGTGCTACTGCTGGGCAAGGGACAAGAAATGGCGTGAATCAGAGTCATAACCAACCCAAATATGATAAGACGATCAAAATTGGACCTTCAATTCAGGTGACGCAGCCAGGTCAGTACCTTGTGGCGGCCGCCGTCGTCGACAATGAAGCAGCACAAGCCTATCCGGATGATATCCTTAAACTTGTCATTACCCTACCAGTTGAAGGGCAAACGCAAAATGTCCAGTTTGACTTTCACTTGGTCGAAGACGACGCGATTCAGGTAGGAAAGGAGATGGTTGCAGAGTTGGGAATCCCACAAGGGGCTATTCTCGAGATTAGCGAGACCATCAGTGGACTGGCTTGTGCTGCTCGTATGCAAAGAGATCAGTACAAGCTTAGAGCTCAACAGAACGCGCAGCAGCAACAACAAGGCGCGTCCTCGCAGCCACCGCAGCAGCAAAATGCACCTCATCAACAACATTCTTCTGGAGGCTCTCAGGATTTCCAACAGCTCCCGCCTCAACAACAAGGTGTGCCAATACAACTTCAGCAGCAACAGTTACAACAACAACAACAGCAACAGCTACAACAACAGCCTCGTCACAATTACCAAGGAATCCAAGCGATGGTTTCTCAACAGCCTGCCGATCAAGTGCAACGACGGCAGTCCCTACAGCAGCAACATCAGCAACAGCAAATACCACAAAGTAGCGGACAGTCGAGCCAAATGCCCCCTGACATGCATTCTCAGACCTCTTCGTACGCTCAGCCTATGCATAATCAGAACCAGATTTCGCAACATTCTCAGGTACAAAGCCAGGCCCCAGCAGGAAATCACATGATGTCGGATTCGCAGCCACAGCCGGCCCACTACGGCTACGAGTCTCAACAGTGTGCTTCGCAACAGAATGTTATCATGCAAAACCAACCGATGGGCCAGCATACTAAACATGTGCCATTAGACTCCCAATCGTTGCCTGCATATGGCTATGACACCCAGATGAATCAGGCTCCTTTGCAGAATACTTCGTACGGTTACGACCCGAACCACCAGCAGAACCAAGGGCAGCATCAAGTGCAAGCGCAACACATGATGATGCAGCAGCAACAGCAGCAGCAACAACAACAACAAAATCAGGGGACTGGTTTTCGCTACGATGGTCAGCAGCACCAACAGGTTCAAGGAAATCCCAGTATGGTACAGCAAGGCAACATTCAGATACAGCAACCAACACAGCAGCAGCAGCCGAACCAAATGCCCCCGCAGCAGATTGTCCCGCCTCAGAACCACCGTGGCCAACAACAGCCGCACCAGCCGATGCAACCGATGCATCAAAACTACCAGCAGCAGCACGGTGGTAATCAGGTTCCATTAAATCAGCAGCAGCTGCAGCCTGCGCCCCAAAATCACAACCAGCTAGGCATGCAGGGTTACTCCCAGGGTTTAGGGCAAGGCAATCAGCAGCAGCCGCAGCAGCCAGAATCGCAAGTGCCATCATCTCATTCAAACATGCTGCACCAATCGCAACAACAGCAAGCCCAGCCACAACCTCAGCAACAGATTGGTCATCCACCGAGCCCTAACCAGCAACAACACAAGACATCTCCATATGAGCACGGCATCTCACTCCCAAATGCCCGTAGCCAACTCATGGGGACTTCGGCGGACGCATTGAAGCGTTCGACATCTACAAACAGCTATAAGGCATCTGGACAATCTGCACAAGTGAATGGAAGGGGGCCACCTAGTCGAAATAATAGTGGTCATGCCACTCGCGAAAGGCAAATCAGTGGCTTGTCGCAGCAAATGACTGATGAATATAGCAGTGGTCATGCCATGAGTGAAAGACAATCGAGTGGCTTATCGCAGCAAATGACTGAAGAGTATAGCTTGTCTTCGCAGCAGCTGCATGATGTAAGGCAGATGGCTACTGGCTCCGCACTTATTCAGGATGCTGCCGGAATCCTGTCCGAAGCCGGCGAGGAGGATGGCTTTTCAAGTGAGGAGTTGCGCAAGCTCGACGAGGACTTTCAGAAGAATCTCATGCGAGCCAAGAAGGTATTTGACAATCGCATGGATAATTTACAGCGTAGTCAGATTGAACGCGAGGCACAGCACCAAAAGACACTCGAAAGGCACCAGAAAGAGAAGGCTGAATTTGAAAAGCGACTGCAGCAGGAAGCTAGAGAGCAAAGCAAAAGAATTGAGCAGCTGCAGCGTGAATGGGACCGCAAGCGGATGACACTGGCACAGCAGAGACGTATCTCGGAAGATAGCAACAGTGAATCAGCCAGCATGTCATTGTCGTCGTCTCCCGATACTACTAATGCTAGCATGCCTCGTCGTGTTTCTGGAGACCAAACAATGCCTGATCATGATAATCAGCAACCACAACAACAGTCGTCTGTTCAGCCGTCCATGTCGAACGACTCGGGCAGCGAGCGAGTCATCAACTGAGTGGTTTTGAACTCGAGTGGGTGGGGTTGGACCCATGCCCATTTAATGAACACGTTTGTTTCTGGGAAGAAAGCTGAAATTTGCCGCACATAATAATTTGTAAACTTCATCTGTAATCTAGATTTTTCTAGCTGCGACCATTTCAATAAATGACACACAAATCAATGT
>Ga0100391_1001661_pt1 | contig 24375 bp, 20 predicted proteins | sample CryGeymeta201515_FD_81541 | JGI IMG/M metagenome (GOLD analysis project Ga0100391, IMG submission 81541) | Groundwater microbial communities from Crystal Geyser aquifers in Utah, USA - Crystal Geyser metaG 2015-15 | ecosystem: Environmental > Aquatic > Deep subsurface > Groundwater | place: USA... | reverse complement strand
TGGCTACCAGCTCAAAATAATCCAGCATCTCGGCAGGCAGCAAATAGCGAATTATATCTTGTGTTTCCATGCCGCTAAGATAGATGGATTTCTTTTCCCCACCGGCTATTTCTGTTGAGCCCATTCTTTCTCTGAAACTTTTTCTGACCATTTTTTGTTTTTCCGATTAAGTCGACGGCTTTTGTCAGTTGCCGTTTCTTCGTCTAATTGCCTATAACATAGTGTGTATATACGCTCATAAATGTAAACTTACAAAAAACGAATCCAAAAATCATCCTGCCAATTAATCTCTATTTGTAAAGGTTTAGGTTAAAAAATTGTCCTCCCCCTCTTCACCCATATATGTCAGCAAGAACCCAAATCTAATCACTTTTTTTGAAAATATTTTCAAAAAAATTTTTAGCCCTCTGATTAGCTGCATTTTAAAAAATAAATTCATTGTTGATCAATCTTACATTATGTAAACTTGGTATATAATTGGATCATTTTAATAAGAGTTTTCCTCAGGCTTACACTTTCCTGACTGGTTCCAGGCTGGCGCCGATTTGCAATTGATTTAGTTACCGTTTTTGTGCAACTAGTTCAAGTCCACATCGAAAACATTCGTTTGAAAATTTCGAGCAATTCCTTCAAATCCCCACCGGGCTGGGTGCGCAGGCCCGTGTGAGCGGCGGGCGTGCGGTGTGCAGGGCAGCTAAAACAGCTGGAAAACTTGCGGGGCAGCTGAATATAGCTTTTGGCTGTTGGCGGTTAGCTTTTGGCTACTGAATCAAACTGAATCAAAGAGGGGATTTCCCTGTATGCTCAAGACTCACACTCACACTTCTTCAATTATCCGCTGTTTTGGCTGCTGTGGGCGGATAGCATCGCTCACACTTGTTTTTTGGGAACTTTTGACCTGTCCCGCCGCTATGCAGGCGGGAACAAGCAAAAGTTCCATCTATTTAAATATGAGTTGTTTACATAAATTATAGAGTCCTTTCCGTAGCCGCTCATGCCATTAAATAAGACGTTCGAGCCTTTGCATAAGACGTTCGAGCCTTTGCATAAGACGTTCGAGCCTTTGCATAAGACATTCGAGTCGTTGCACAAGACGTTCGAGTCTTTACATAAGACGTTCGAGTCTTTGCACAAGACGTTCGAGTCGTTGCATAAGACATTCGAGTCCTTGCATAAGACGTTCGAGTCTTTACATAAGAAGTTTGTCTCTTTGCAGAAGACGTTTGTCTCTTTGCAGAAGACGTTTGTCTCTTTGCATAAGACATTCGAGTCCTTGCATAAGACGTTCGAGTCGTTGCATAAGACGTTCGAGTCCTTGCATAAGACATTCGTGTCTTTGCATAAGACGTTCGTGTCTATGAAGAATCAACTCATGCAAATTTGCGCATGCGCAGGAAGTATAACGCTAAAGGTACGAGCCTTTCCGTATTTTTGCCTTCGAAATCATAGCATAGGACAATAAACCCATTACTACATGGAATATGACAGACTAAAATGGAACGCTAAGCATGCTGCAAAAAGTGGATTACATCAGGCAGATAGTTTTTTGTTGAAGCATTTTGAATTGCTCAGGCCTGGCAAAGCACTTGATATCGCCTGCGGAAGGGGACGCAATGCCTTGCTGCTTGCTGAAAAAGGTTTTAAGGTGTCTGCCGTGGATTATTCTGATGTTGGATTGAATATTTTGGCCGAACAAGCCAGAATGAAGCAAGTAACAATCCATCTGATTGAGCTTGACCTTGATCAGCCAAATTCGTTGGCAGCATACAGCCCTTTCGATAGTATCGTCTGCATAAACTTCAAGCCGCTTCCTGATTTACTGGATCTTATCCCAAACTTACTATCAAATGAAGGTATTTTTCTATGGAGTTCCTTTAACGAAATCCAGGCAGCTCAAACACCATTTCCGATGGAAAAAGCACTTACCGAAAAAGCCTTCGTGGATTATTCTGATTTAATGGAAACGCTTATTTACGAGCGTTTTACAGATATTACTGGTGAACGGGATGGTTATGTTTTTAGAAGAAAATGAGCGCTAAAATCAAAACCGTGCCAACAATTGTGAAAACAAAATCATAAGCACCAGCGCCAATGGATATACGGCAGCGTAAGCTACTGAGGGTGCATCTGTTTCCGTTTTGGAATCAATAGCAGCCAAACCCGGTGTGCTCGTCATAGCTCCTGTGAGTGCACCTAACAAACTAAGCATGTTCATCTTAAAAAACCAATGCGCGATCAACGCTGCAAAAAACATAGGCAGTATTGTAATTACAGCACCTATCGCAATTAAGCTCAAGCCATTTTGCTTCAGTACCTCTGCCATTTCTGCGCCTGCTGATGTGCCAACTGTTGCCATAAACATCAATAATCCTAACCGGCGCAACAACTGATTACCACTACCCGACATCGACCAGAGAATGGGGCCTGTTTTGCCAATATTACTTAGCACCAAAGCAACAGCCAGCACGCCTCCTGTAAGTCCCAGACTGAAATTAAAAAGACCGAAAAAAGGAATACTTATTGCTCCGACGGCAATACCAAAAACTATCCCCAGTGCAATCGGAAGAAAATTGGTTTCCGAAAGCCGACGGTCATCATTACCCAATAATTTCTGCACCTGAAACATTTCCTGACTGGAACCTGAAATCAACAACTTATCCCCAAAGCGCAAGCGACTGTGCGGATGCGGTGTAAGATCAATTCCTGAGCGCCGAATCCTTGTAATGGTAGCATTCAAGGCAGTAAGGTTGAGCTCGCGAATACTTTTATTCACCACAGATTTGTTCGTTACCAGCATCCAGCTCACCTCAAAACGATCATCAAAGCTTAAATCCTCCTCCACGGTTTCGCCCACCAATAATTCCATGCGCGAAATGGCTTCTTCATTCCCTACAACCTTCAGGACATCACCCAGCCGAAGCACCGTTTTGGCAGTAGGCGCAAATGTAAGTCCTGCCTGCTTCACCCGCGAAACAACAGCTCCAGTCATGCCACGTAAATCAAGCTCACGAAGACTTTTACCCGCAATATTCTGATTGCTAACCTTTAATATTTTGTTGATAATTCCCGGGTGATCCTCCAGTAACTGATCACGGTATCGCTTTTCTTCCTGATTAATTTGAATTCCAAACAGACCCGGAAAAATATTCACAAACAAAATCACACCAATCACACCAACTGGATAAGCCACGCCATAGCCAACTGCCGTTACAGCAGATCCGGTAGCTTCGAATGCTGCTGCCAAACCAGGGGTTGATGTTAATGCTCCATTGAAAACACCAATCGCCAGATCAGCAGGCAATTTAAAAAAGTACATTGCTCCTAAGCTTAACAATGCGGCTGAAGCGATAAGGCTAAAAGCAATTACAAAAAGCCGATGCCCATACTGTTTAAAAACTTCAAAGAATCCCGGGCCGGCCTGAATGCCGATAGTAAAAATAAAGAGCAACAATCCCAGTTTCTGAAAAACCTCCGGAATTTCAAATCCCCAGTGTCCCATCAAGAGTGCAACAAAAATCACTGCACTGGAATCGAGCGAGAAGCCTTTGTACTTTACATTGCCCAACATCAAACCAAGGGCAATGATCAAAAATAATGAGAAATAGCCTTCCATTAAGAACCCGGGCATGGTAGTTGAATTTAGCTGCAAATTTACAGTTTCTATTGGTTAGTCTTGCTAATAATTTTTGCTATAAAAAAAACCTATTTTAAAGTACTGGAAACACGAGCTAAACTTGTATTGTTTTTTGTCGTAAATTTGAACTGATCAAAGGACTAATCTCAAATTAGTTGATCCTGTCATTTTTTATCAAATAATTAAAACCCAAAAAATGAAAAGCCTTTTCTTAACAACATTATTGATGCTCACCCTAATCGCTGTTCAGGCCCAATGGAGCAGCAATCCGGGTGACAACCTGCAGCTGACCGATTTGGGCGGCGAAGATGTGATCTCAAAAACCGGAATTTGTCCCAATGGGGATGTGTATATTGGTTTCTTTGCATCCCAGCTAGGGAATTATAATGTGCGTTTGCAGCGTTTGGATCATCAAGGCAATTTGCTCTGGAATGATAACGGAATCCTGGTAAGTGATCACCCATCCATGACCTGGCTTACTGACTGGGATATGACTGCTGATGCGGAAAACAATGCCATACTCACCTGGCAGGACATCCGCAATGGCGGCAATAATAATATTGTCATCTACAAAATCTCTCCCGATGGAGAATTTCTCTGGGGCGAGGATGGCATCAGCCTGAGCAACAGCAGTGCATTTGATGTGGCACCCAAAGTAACCGTAACAGCGCAAAACAACGTTGTGGTAGCATGGCAGTCAGATAATACAATCATAAGACAAAAGATTTCACCAGACGGATCACTGCTATGGGGATCTTCGGGCATTGTGCTGAGCGGATCAAACAACTTTACCTGGCCTCAATTGATGCCTGTTGGCGATGATGATGTAATTATGAAATATTTTGAAGACAGCGGCCCGCCCAATGCTCCTACCCGTCATGTTTTTGCACAGCGATTCACTTCGGATGGCAGTCCGGTTTGGGGATTCCCGACTGTAATCTCAAACGCTGGAGGAATAAGCGCCTGGACGCAAATTTTTCCTTTCATCAATGATGGAAACGATGGCTTTTTCATTGCCTGGCACGACGATCGGGATTTTAACAACAGGTCGTCAGCTTTTGTGCATCATATTGATGCTGATGGCAATCCTACATTGCAGGCAAATGGCGTGGAAGTATCGGGCAATGCCGGCATGAACCACTTCTACCCTGCCTTGTCAAAACCCGAAAACGATCCACATATCTACGTTTTGTGGAATGAGGTGAACGGAGATCAAAACCAATGGGGCATTTACGGACAAAAAGTGTCTGCCGCAGGCGATTTGAAATGGGGAGCCAATGGTAAAGCGATCATTCCGGTAACTACACATGCTGTACTGCCACAAATGGGGCTGCAACATGGTGATGATATTATTTTGGTGTATGAAGACTATTTCAATGGCGTTGAAACATCATTAAAAGCTTTCAGGCTTGATGCTGAGGGAGATTTTGTTTGGGAAAACGAAAGTGTGTTTATTTGTAGCGTTCAATCTTCAAAGGTACACCTTGATGTTTCTGAATGGCATCAAAACCAATGGGTTATGAGCTGGGAAGACGATCGCAGCGGTGGCGTGGATATATACGCACAAAATCTGCTTCCAACCGGTGAAATAGGCCCGGCAGCGGCTGAAGGCACCCTGAACGGAACAATAACCTTAATCAATGGAACAGCCGATTTAAGCCTCACCGAGATAGCTGCCGGAGATGTTAGCACTTTTGCTGAGGCCGATGGCAATTACAGCCTTTCGCTGCCTGCCGGAACCTATGAAGTTGCTGCTACGAATCCCTATGCTGAAACCCTTATTGAAAGTGACGTGGAAATTCTTGAAAACGAGACTACAACGCTTGACTTTGAATTGAATGTAAACCGCACAGACATGATAATCAAAGCGTTGGATCAATATGGTAATCCAGTATTTTATCCAGGTGCAAACCTCGAAGTTGCCTTCTCGGGTCCTGAAGGTAACTACGATGCCATTTTCAATGATGAAGTTCTCGTTTATGAACAAATGCTGTATGGTGAATATACTGGAACTGCCACACTGGATTTATTGGAACCAGTTGAAGCTGAAGCAACTATTGATGCTGATAACAATGAATTGGTGTTCGAATTTATTATTGGCGGCTTAAATGAATCGGCCGCTGCCATGAAAATAAGTATTGCGCCAAATCCTGTCACAAACCAAAGCTGGTTTAATATTTTCTCACGGACAAATCAGAAATTTTCGGTTTGGCTTACTAACAACAAAGGCCAACAAATAGGAAATGTACAAAACCTTAAGATTCAACAGGGTGAAAATCAGTTTTTAATCAATGAGTATTTTCCTTTAAGCAAAATAAAAAACGGCATTTATATGCTACAGCTTCAATCGCAATCCCAATTTAAAAACATCAAGTTGATTATAAATAATTGATTTTGAGTTTTTTTTTAAAGTTAAAGCAGGAGTAAAAACAAAACTCTTGCTTTTTTTAGCTATTCGGTTTGATACAAAAAGAGCTGAATTGAATTATCTTTGAAGCAAATTATCGGCAAAATGCATTGTTCTACCAAAACCAAACTTTTCACCTTTTTACTGGCAATAGTATCAGTTGGAATACATTTGGCTGCTTTGGCAAGCAAACCCGATAGTCTGTTAAAAAAACTTGAGGCTACCACTACTGATTCTGCACGAATTTACATTAACGTCGATATTTCGCGGTCATACAGCGACAGCGACCTGATCATGTCGATCAAATATGCCGAAGATGCGATCGAACTGGCCGAAAAAATTGACGATCAGGATTTGATTGCTTATGCCATTTTTAATGCTGCCAATGCCTATTTCTTCCAGGGTATTTTCGACAAAGCCATTCAGTTTTATTATGATTACCTGAATATTATGCGAAAAAAAGGCAGTAAAAAAGGAATTGCTTTTGCACGATCAAATTTAGCCGCCGTTAAACTCAGTATGAGATCCTTTAGTGAAGCCAAGCTCGACCTGCTCGAAACCTTAAAACTGCTTGATGAAGCCGATCCTTACAAAAAAGATTCGTTGATTCAGCAACAAATACCCTACTTATATAACAATTTGGGCATTACACATCAAAATGAAGGAAATGCCGATTCAGCTTTGTACTATTATTACAAAGGAATTGAAATAGCCTCCGAAATCAAAAGTAATGAATATATTTTTGGTAATCTTTACAACAATATTGGCAGCTTATACCTAAGCATCGACGCTGTTGCAATGGCCAGGAAACCAATCTTGAAAGCCTTAAAAATCAGACAACTATCAGGAAATATAGCTGGGCAGGCTTCATCACACGAATTTCTTTCAAAGTATTTTCAACTTACAAACCAACCCGACAGCGCCCGCTATCACAGCCAGAAAGCTTATCAGCTAGCTGTGGTTGTTGCCAGTACCGATCTGAAATCAAGAATTGCAGAAAACTTGTACCTTTTATACAAGAGTCAAAAAAATGCCGATTCCGCCTTAAAATATCATGAACTCTACAAAGCACATGACGACTCGCTAAATCACGAAAATACCATCAAAGAAATTACCCGAATCGAACTCACAAGTCAGTTTCAGGAGAAAGAACAACTACAGCTGCTCGAGCAAAAAAAACGGGAGCTTCGCTACATCATCTTAGGCCTTGCACTCGTTTTGTCGCTCGTAATTTTCATCTTACTTTTTTTGCTTTCTCAAAACCGGCTTAGGAGGATGCGTCTGGCCAAAAGCAACGAGGAATTACTCAGAAAAAATGTCGAACTCGAACGTAAAAACCTGTCCAGGGAACTCGAACTAAAAAACAAAGAACTCACAACCAATGTGATGTATCTTATCCGTAAAAATGAATTCATTAAACAAATTGCCGAGGAGCTAAGCTCACACAGCCAGACTTTTAAAAAAGAAAATCAGGATTTAATCCGCAGAATCGTCAGGAACCTCGACAAAGCGCAGCAAACAGATATCTGGGACGAATTTGAAATCAGGTTTCAGCAAGTGCATAATGCATTTTATGAAAAACTGATGGAGATAAACCCTGAACTATCGCTCAACGAACGCCGCCTTTGCGCTTTTCTGCGCCTCAATATGACCACCAAAGAGATTGCTTCTATCACCGGACAAAGCCCCAGAAGCATAGAAGTGGCACGTACACGCCTGCGTAAAAAACTAAATCTGACCAATTCCGACATCAGCCTGACAGATTTCCTTTCGCGTATCGATTAAGCTATTATCCTATTATTTAATGTTTTATATCTTATTGTAGTGCTTTTGTAGTGCTTAAATTTTACTACGTTGTGCTAAAGTGCAGCCAAAAAAATTGTCGCTAATGTCTGGCATGATTAATCTTGCACAAAAAAACTGATGCCAGCCAAAAAACCTAAAACTAAAACAGTCAAAAAAGATGAGCTGCAAAGCCTAATCGAAAACAAAAATAACGAGGCTAAAGCATTAAAGAAAATTTTGGATTTCATTGAAAATTCCTCAAACACAAATAAATCTACCTAAATCAACATGTCATGAAGAAAAAATTTACTTTTAATTTCCTATTAACCACAATGCTTTTTATAGCTGCACTACTTGTTCAAAACAGTTTGCAAGCACAGTTCAATAATCCGCAAACAGACCTCAGGCTTTTGCAAAAGACTGCTGTTCAACCCACAAAGGCAAACGATCTGCTGCCAAATCAGAAAATCGTTGCAGGTTCGGCAACCTTGACCGTGCTTGTTAATGATTACCTTTTCCCCTACGACATTTCAACCAATGGCGATTATATTGCTATTTCGGGCTTTGGAAATGGTGCAGGATATTATTGGTCCTCAGAAGAAGGATTGATTCCAGTTTCAGATTATATCAACGGCATCAGCGATAACGGTATTATCACCGGAACTTTTGAAAACCCTGATTATCAATCGGGAGGACAAAACGTTAGTACTGCGGGCACATGGAATTCAACCTCCACTTCGTGGGATTTTCTGGGCATAAACCCAATCCATCCAAACATCCTTTTTACTGATTACAATGGAGGTTGGGGGATTGATGCTTCCGGTGAGACCGTTGTGGGGATGCAATTTTATGAAGGATACGCTTACGAGGCTTTTAAGTGGACCAGCACCAATGGATACGAAATGCTTGGCGATCCCGCATCAGAAGGATCCCGCCCGAATGGTATCAGCCGCGTTGGAGATGTAATCTTTGGTTGGTCATTTATCAATGGTATAAGTCGCTCACCAATTGTTTGGGCTAATGGTACATTTAATTACATCAATCCTAACCTTGGTGGCGAAGCATTCGCTGCATCATATGATGGAACTTATGTGACAGGAACAGTAGGTCAGGACGCCTTTATCTGGGAAAACGGAGGTATAACAACTACTTTTTCGAACTCCCTCAATCCAGGTTTGATATCACCAACCTGTATCATGGAAGATGCCACTGTATTAGGATATACCAACGAAAGTTTTCCTCCTTTTCCGGATGCTCGTCGTGCTTTTGTGCGTCATCCGGATGGTATGATGGAAACCTTTAACGATTACGCCCAAGCCAGAGGTATGGCTGACGCTCAGGATTGGATATTTTTTAGCATCAACGATGTTACACCTGATGGCAATAAATTTATAGGCGCCGGAACAGATCCGAATGGTGACTGGGTAACTTTTTTACTTGATTTTGGTGGTTCAGCTGTTACTTATGCACTTGATCTGGAAGCTAATCCCACAGCGGGCGGAACAGTTTTGGGTTCAGGCAATTATGAAGCAGGGACGATGGTTACAATCAATGCTTCTCCGTCAAATGGATACAATTTCATCAATTGGACTGATGAATCGCAAAGCGTAATTTCTGAAGCGGCTGAGTTCGATTTTGAAATGCCGGAAAATGATGTGCTGCTCACCGCTAATTTCCAACTGATTACTTATGAATTAACATTAAATGTAAACCCGGAAAATGCAGGTGAAGTTACGGGTGCAGGCGTTTATGCGGCCGGAGAAACCGTGACCATAGAAGCTGTTCCGGCAACTGATTTTGCTTTTGTAAACTGGACCGACGAAAACGAAACAATTGTTTCAGAAGAAGCAAACTACAGTTTTACTATGCCCGAAAATGATTATGTACTCACAGCGAACTTTACCACAACAGTTGGTTTGGATGAGTTGCTGCTATTCAGTAAAGCTTTTCCAAATCCAGCTTCAGACTACTTGATTCTTGAATTGAGCAAAACAGCCGATCACATAAAATTAGTAAATAGCGCCGGACAGCTTGTTTACGATATCCATGCCAGCAGTCTGCATCAAAAGATTGATGTAAGCGGATTCAAAAAAGGGATTTATCAGATAATTATCACTTCAAATAAACACGTCTATACCCATCGCGTACTTGTTCAATAAAATCGCCTTAACACGCAAAACTAAACCCGACAATGTCTCCGTGCTTGTCGGGTTTTTTAAGTCCCAGTAATTACCCTATTAGCGAAAGTTGTATTTTCGTATCCTGCATCGATAAAGCCTCGTTTAAGCAACAAAATATGAGTATTTCAAAATGGAAAACAAATTGGTTCAGAATAATCTTTAGGCACGACACCAGAGCCGGAAAGCTTTTTGATGAAGTATTACTGGTTTTTATCTTGATGAGTGTTGCTGTTGTGCTACTGGACAGCATGCCTCGCTTTCACCAAAAATACGGAGCATGGCTATACGCTTTTGAATGGTTTTTTACTTTGGTTTTTACACTGGAATACATCATTCGTATCCTTGTTTCGCCCTTAAAACGAAAATACATTCTCAGTTTCTATGGCATCATCGATTTTATCTCTGTAATACCTACTTACCTGAGTTTACTTATGATTGGTTCACAATACCTGATCATTATCAGGATATTGAGACTGCTCAGGGTTTTTCGTATTCTGAAGCTTGTCCGCTTCACATCAGCATCCTTATACTTGTTGCACGCCCTAAAACATTCACGTGAGAAAATTCTGGTCTTTTTTGGAAGTGTGCTTATTTTAGTTACCATAATCGGCACTTTTATGTATTTAGTCGAGGGTCCCGAAAATGGTTTTAAAAGCATTCCAATTGGTATTTATTGGGCCATTGTTACCATCACAACCGTTGGATATGGCGACATCAGCCCTGCCACACCGCTCGGACAATTAATTGCTTCCCTGCTGATGCTTACTGGTTATGCCATCATAGCAGTGCCCACCGGAATTATCACTTCAGAAATGGCTCGCCGACATGATGTTCTTAAAAATTCGCCCACCATGGAGTGCCCAAATTGTGGTGAAAAAAACCTGAATGAAAACGCAAATTATTGTCACAATTGTGGCAGTTCGCTCAATTCTTATGATTAAGAAATAACTCTAAGTTAAAATAAAGTCACTTCAAGTTTGAATGATTAACACTTTGGATAAATTAAAAAGGAAACTGGCAGGAATCTATTGCATCGAAAACTTAGCTGATAGTAAGAAATACATAGGTTCAACCACTTGTTTTCAAAAAAGATACACAAAACACTTTTTTGAACTTAGAAATGGTATACATTCTTCACATCATTTACAGCAAGCATATTTGAAACATGGTGCTGAAAATTTTCAGTTTAGTATCTTAGAATTAGTTGACAAGAAAATACCAGATTTTGAACAAATATTATTAGTTAAAGAAAATCAGTACATTGAAACATTCAAATCTAACAATAAGAAACATGGATATAACCTGAGAATCTCAGCTATTAGTAATTATGGGATATCTCACTCCATTTTTGCTAAGACAAGGATAAAAGGAAAAAAACTGTCAACCTCTACCAAAAAGAAAATGTCTCTGTCAAGGCAAGGCGAAAAACATCCTTCAGCAAAATTAACAGAACAAACAGTGAAAGAAATCAAAATACTGTTAGCAAAAGGCATTAGAAATACTAATATTGCTTCGTTTTTAAAAATAAACAAATCCTCTATAAACGATATAAAAAATGATAATAAATGGGAATGCGTAACACCAACAAAGGAAGAAATTGAAATATATGATTTAAATGCTCTTGACTTAAGAGCTCAAAGCAGGTTGAACGACTCTCAGGTTTTAATTGTCAAATTTCTTCTACGAAAGAAAGTTTCAAATTACATAATTGCTGAATATTGTAATCTATCTCAAAGGATTATTAGTGAAATAAAAAACGGGAAAACATATGTTCAAGTTGTATTAAAGGATAAAGTGTTTGAGGAATTAGATCACGATTTTAATTTTAAGCGATTAGATTATATCAAAAAAAAACATCAGGAAAAGAGACGAAGAATTAATAAAGAAAAAGCCCTTGTTGGAGAGTTAAATCCTTCATCTAAACTGACAAAAGCGAATGTTTTGCAAATAAAAAATATGATAAACAACAAGTTGACTATAAAAGAAATTGGCATGATCTTTAATGTCTCAAGCGATTGTATTGCTAAAATTAAAAGTGGTGACAATTGGTCTCACCTTACTGGATTTAAAAAACAAAGAACAGGACTTTTAAGTGGACCAAAACATCCAAATTTTAAACATTCAGACAAAACAGTCCTTAAAATTATTGACTTGACAAAAAAAGGATTGTCAACTAAAGAGATTTGTAAAGAATTGTCTCTTGAAAAAACTTTTGTTAATAGAGTGAAAAGTGGAAAAATACGTTCTCAAATAACAGGAGTAAACCAGCTATTAAAACTTTAAACATGTAATGGTAAACAATTTGCTAAATATTATCTAAACAACATGTTAGCCCATTCAATATGAATAGCAGTTTGAAAGGAAAGAGACCTATAATAATCTTTCACTACTCATACAATTTACCAATTAAACAGATTTCAAGCTAAAAAAGGTATTTTTGCAAAAAATATAAAAATGTCGGAAAACTATACGGATGATAGCGTAAGGACACTTGACTGGAAAGAGCACATCCGCCTGAGGCCTGGTATGTATATCGGAAAATTGGGAGACGGCACTTCCCATGACGATGGAATTTATGTTTTACTCAAAGAAATTATCGACAACAGCATTGATGAATATGTGATGGGATATGGCAAAACCATCGAAATTTCAATTCAGGATGACCTGGTAACCATTCGTGACTACGGACGGGGAATGCCATTGGGAAAAGTGATCGACTGTGTGAGTAAAATTAATACCGGAGCCAAATACGATAGTAAAGTTTTCAAAAAAGCCGTAGGGCTCAATGGCGTTGGGTCGAAAGCCGTTAATGCCATGTCGTCCTATTTCAAGGCGCAATCCATTCGCGAAGGCCAAACAAAAATTGTTGAATACCAACAAGGTGAAATCATTGCTGATCATCCCCTTCAACCAAACGATGGCAAGCAAGGCACCACGATCAGTTTTATTCCCGATAGGGCTATTTTTGGACAATACCGCTACCTTCAGGAATATATTGAGGAGATGATGTGGAATTATGTCTTCCTCAACAACGGGCTAACCATACTGTTTAATGGCCAGAAATTTCAGGCTAAAAACGGCTTGCTGGATTTGCTCGAACGCAATATTGCCAGTGCCGAAAGGATGGTTTACCCGATCATCCATATCAAAGAAGAAGATTTTGAATGCGCCTTTACACATGCTAATAACGTTTACACCGAGGAGTATTATTCATTTGTCAACGGCCAGCATACAACACAGGGTGGCACACATCAAAATGCTTTTAGAGAAGCACTTGTAAAAACGATAAGGGAATTTTACGGCAAAGATTACGACACTTCAGATATCCGCACCTCGCTGGTTGCTGCGATTAGTATTAAAGTGCAGGAGCCTGTTTTTGAGTCACAAACCAAAACCAAACTTGGCTCTACACATATTGAGCCGGATGGCCAAACAGTTAGAAATTTTATAAGTGAGATAATCAAGCGCAATCTTGATAATTACCTGCATATGAATGCAGAAACTGCCGAAGCTTTGCATCGCAAAATCATGCAAAGCGAGCGGGAACGAAAAGATATGGCCAATATCAAAAAACTCGCCCGCGAGAGCGTAAAAAAGGCCAGTCTGCACAATAAAAAACTACGTGATTGTCGTATTCATTTCAATACCAATCACGAAAAGCGCCTCGAAACTACACTGTTCATTACCGAGGGAGATTCAGCTTCCGGAAGCATAACCAAAAGCCGTGATGTGCAAACACAAGCCGTTTTTTCACTGAAAGGCAAACCGCTTAATTCATATGGATTAAGCAAAAAAATTGTTTACGAAAACGAAGAGTTTAACCTCTTGCAAGCCGCGCTCAATATTGATGAATCACTCGAAAACCTGCGCTACAACAATATCGTGATTGCCACTGATGCCGATGTAGATGGCATGCATATCAGGCTGTTGTTGCTAACTTTTTTCCTGCAATTCTACCCCGACCTGATTAAAACCGGTCATGTGTATATCCTTCAAACGCCACTTTTCAGGGTGCGTAACAAAAAGGAAACCATCTATTGTTATTCAGAAGATGAGCGCGTTAAGGCCGTCCGGAAATTAGGCACAAACCCCGAAATCACCCGCTTTAAAGGTTTGGGCGAAATATCTCCGGATGAGTTTCGCTTCTTTATCGGACCCAGTATCCGACTCGAACCTGTTATTCTGAAAAGAGAGCTTTCAATCCCTGAAATTTTAAGCTTTTACATGGGTAAAAACACTCCTGATCGGCAGCAATTTATCATCAACAACCTGAGGTTGGAAGACGAGCTTACCGAGGACAAAATCAGCGCCTGATCACGCTCTTATCCGCGCTATGGCTTTGGGCAAGTGACTGATGATATCAGAAGCCAGCATGCTTTCCATACCCAATTGTTCAGCTGCCAGATCTCCGGCCAGGCCGTGAAGGTAAACGCCTAACAACGATGCTTTTGCCAGACTGTATCCTTGCGCGATAAGTCCTGCGAGAATCCCTGTTAAAACATCTCCGCTTCCGGCTGTAGCCATGCCCGGGTTTCCGGTGGGATTAAAATAGCATTTTCCATCAGGCATACTCACGCAGGTGAAAGCACCCTTAAGAATAATTATTAAACCAAACCTCACCGACATTTCCTTTTGCAGCTCCATGCGTTCAAAACTATGCTGCCATTTTCCGGCAAGCCGCTCAAATTCCTTTGGATGAGGTGTAAGTATAGTATTTCTGGGCAGAAAAGCCAGCCAGGTTTTATTTTCAGCCAAAATATTGAGGGCATCAGCATCTAATACCAGAGGCAGCTTGCTGTTTTGAATTAAAAGCTTAAGTCCCTTAACGGTTTCATCCTCTGTGCCAAGCCCTGGTCCGGCGGCAATAACATTAAACAATGACAATTCAGGAAGTTTGCTAAACCAAAGTTCATGTGGATCAGCACTGATCATAGCTTCCGGCAATGCCACCTGAATCGGAAGGCGAGCCTTTTCGGGCAGATGAACATGCAGCAGTCCGGCACCGCTTCTCAGGCTTGCTTTGGCAGCGAGTATGGCAGCTCCGGTTTTTAATGCAGATCCGGCCAGCAATAGCACATGCCCGTAAGTTCCCTTATGAGAAAATCGCGCCCTGTTTTTCCACCAGGGTTTTAATAAATCAAGCTCCAATAAATGATAAGTCGTTTTTACTTCATTGATAAAAACTGGATGCAAACCTATTGGCAACACTTCCCAACGGCCCACATACACATCGTTTTCGGGCCAGAAAAAAGACAATTTGGGAAACTGAAAACTCAAGGTATAGTCTGCTTTAACAATTGCATCCGTTTTATGATTAACAGCTTTATCGGCATATAATCCCGATGGAATATCAACAGCAATTACCACATTATCAGCCTCATTAATCGTTGTGATACATGATTCGGCCAGCCCGGATGCCGGTTTGTTCAATCCGGAACCAAAAAGCGTATCCACAACAATAGCGCCCTGTCTGATCTCAGGAAGCTCAGCCACTTCATTAATTTCAATCAGCAGTGTTTCATCCATTTCGCGCAAACGTTCAGCATTTATCCAACAATCATCACTCATCTTGTCCGAAAATTTGATGAGGTATGTTGTCACCTTATAATTATCCTGAGCCAGCAAACGTGCCAGCACTAAACCATCTCCGCCGTTATTACCAATTCCGGCAAAAATTACCACTTCCGTTTGTGGTTGTAGCCTTTTGCGAATCCATTCGTACAATTTTCCTGCTGCTCTTTCCATCAAAGCATCCGATGCAACAGGCTCGTTTTCTATGGTAAAGGCATCTGCCTGCCTGATTTGATCAACACTGAGAATTTTCATAGAAAATGATTTTCTACAAATTTAAAGTCTATTGCACAACTTTGCAAACAATAGCTTTTCATTGGAACAATCAAAAATATTATCATCTCTAAAACAACACCCAGCCTTAACTACTTACCCGAATCTAATCCCTCATACTTAGCTGAAAACAAAAGCGTTTAAGGGTTTTGTCGTTTCCAAAAAAAAAACTCAATACACATCATCAAAAATGTTAAATATTTCTTAAATTAGCAGCTCAAATCAAACCACATAAACAATGGAAAAAATAAAATTACTGTCCTTGTTATTCATGCTGGTTATAGCCGTCAGCAGCTGTAATAATCAGTCATCCGAAGAAGAAAAAGTTTCAGATGCTGATCAGCTTTTAATAGAAACTGCCAACCGCTATTTCGCCACCCTACCCGATCCGGGAGATCCCAATTCACCAAAAGCAATCTTAGGAAAAAAACTCTATAACGATAATCGCCTTTCGGCTAATGGAGAGATAAGCTGCAACACCTGCCATCCAATTGCCAATTATGGAGTGGATAACTTGCCAACTTCGCCCGGACATGACGGCACATTGGGAACTCGGAACAGCCCTACGACCTTTAACGCATGGTTTCACACGACGCAATTCTGGGATGGCAGATCTCCCGATCTGGCTGATCAGGCCAAAGGCCCAGTGTTGAATCCTATTGAAATGGGTATGAAAAGTGCTGAAGATGTCATAGCTATTATGAGAGCTGATGAGGAATACCAGCAACTTTTTGCTGATGCCTTTCCGCAGGATGAGGAACCCATTACCTTCGACCGTTTTGCTGATGCCATTGCTGCTTTTGAAGGCACGCTGGCTACTCCGGCTGCATTCGACAGCTTTCTTTCTGGTGTTGCAGATGTGATGACAGATGCTCAAAAAGAGGGATTGACACTTTTCATCGAAACAGGATGTATCGTTTGTCATATCGGTCCTGGCCTGGGTGGCACAATGATGCAGCGTTTCGGACTCGTACATGGCCCATACTATGAATATACCAACTCTGAATTGCATGACAAAGGTGTAGCCGAACTTACAGGAAAAGAAAGTGATGAAAATGTTTTTAAAACACCTTCTTTAAGAAACATCGAAAAAACTGCTCCTTATTTTCATGATGGCAGCACAGAAAGTCTGCATGAGGCAGTAAAAATAATGGCATATACACAATTAGGCCGCGAACTTACTGATGATCAAACCAATAAACTGGTAGAATTCTTTAAAAGTTTAACAGGTAAAATACCTGAACATGCATTATAAGTTAAAAATCAAGCGATAAAAAAAACGCCCCAATTCCTCAGAGCGTTTTTTTTTGTAAGTAATCAACAGGTTATTGTACAGCATCTGCTAATTCGCTACCTGGTTTAAATTTAACCACTTTTTTAGCAGCAATACTGATTTCTTTACCAGTTTGTGGGTTACGTCCTTTTCTGGCAGCTCTTTTCGAAATTGAGAAAGAACCAAAACCAACCAGGGCGACACGGTCACCTTCTTTTAAGGCTTTAGTAGTAGCATCGATGAAAGCATCAAGTGCTTTTTTTGCATCTGCTTTTGTCAATTCGGCACCTACGGCCATTGCATCAATTAATTCAGCTTTGTTCATCTTCTTGGATTTTAGTTAAAAAATTGGTCGAACACCGCACAAATATAAGGTATTATAATATCAGCGCAAGTTTTCAGCTGGAAAAGTACAAAAAATGTTGATAAAACATGCTTTTTGTTGATAAATTTCAATTTAAGCAGTACTTTTTCAGCATTTGCAGGCCTTCAGGCGAGCTTGTTCACGCAAAAAAATACCTCAAAAGGCAATTTGCCAGTTTCCCGTCAACTGAAAACCATTTAAAAAATCACGCACCTGCATCACTTTTTTCCCTGGAGCCTGTATTTGCTTTAGTATTAAAAATCCTTCCGGATGACTCACCTTAATAAAGCTCTTATTGTCGGTAACCAACTGAAATTTTTCCATCGCTGATGGTGCTTGAACGATGTCAGCCTCATAAACCTTCAACAACAACTCTTCGCCCAACCCCTTGTTAATAAGCATAGTAAAGGCAGCAGGATAAGGCGATAATCCCCTGATTTGATTGTAGATCGTGATTAAATCATTGTTCCAGTCGATCCGGCAGTCTTCCTTAAAAATTTTTGGTGCGCTTTGAAGCTTTCCGGCCTCAGCTTGTGGCTTTGGTGACAAGCCATTGTTTGCCAGTCCTTTAACAGTTTCAACTACCAACCCCTTGCCTAGCTCCATCATCCTGTCGTGCAAACTTCCAGCCGTTTCGTCCCTTGCAATGGGCATGCGCTTTTGCAATAAAATATTGCCTTCGTCAATTTTATCATTAAGCAAAAAAGTGGTCAAACCTGTTTCCGTTTCGCCATTCATTATAACACGGTTGATTGGTGCTGCTCCCCGATATTGGGGCAGCAAGGATGCATGCAGGTTAAAAGTTCCCAAAAGAGGCATCTTCCAAACCAGCTCGGGCAGCATTCTGAAAGCCACCACCACAAAAATATCTGCATTAAAATGCGCAAGCTCCGTAAGGAAAGCCTGATCCTTAAGGTTACGGGGCTGAAGAACGGCTAATCCCTTTTCAGCAGCTAATTTTTTTACAGCAGATTGCTGCATTTTCTTACCTCTTCCTGCTGGCTTATCGGGTGCTGTGACAACAGCTTTAACGGGGATTGCTGCCTCAAGTATGGCCTTGAGCTGTGCAGCAGCAAATTCAGGTGTGCCAAAAAAAATTACCGAGGGTGTTGTTGAGATTGCATTCATTGAAGCAAAATTAAACTATTCTTTTTCACTGTTGTCAGGGAAAATTATAATGTCGTCCCTACTGGACTTTTTCCTGAATTCTAACGCTCTAACTACCCACATTTTGTCCCTAACGGGACAGTCCTGTTAGGGACAAAATATGGGTAGAATAAAAAATTACCCCTGATTATCCCAAATCCCGTAGTGACGGCATTAATACAGCTATTGAGTGACTTTATTTGTGTTTTACCGGACAACAATGATTCTTTTTCAAAACATGCTTGTCTGCTAAAAGATTATATGCCTCCATACATGGATTTGGGCACGGGTAAATCATCATATTTTTTTGTTACCACACAACAAGAAATCCCAAAAAAAAACCTGATCTCTTCCGAAATCAGGTCTATTTTTTCTCTTCAATAAAAACTATTTTTTTCCTTCTGCTCTTGCAATGAAACGCTCTGCATTACGCCCTTCAGTGGTATTGGGGAAATTAATTTTTAAGTCGTTATAAATTTCAACTGCCTTTTTTACATCACCGGTTAACTCATAAGTTTCGCCAGCTTTGAGCAAATACATCGGACTGGTTAGCTCATTGGCTTCATGACGCGCAGCTTTAAGATACTGGGCAGCAGCTTCCGATTTTTTATCCAGTTCAAGGTAAGCATCACCAATGGCTCCCATTGCCATAGCAGCAACAATTTGATCTTTTCCTTTAAAACTCTTCAAGTGGTCCAAGGCTTCCTCATATTCACCCTGCTTTAAGAAAGATATGCCGGCATAATATTTAGCCAGGTTTCCAGCCTTGGTTGAACCGTATTCGTCAATCACATCCAACAAACCTAGATTGTTGCCATCGCCATAAAGTGCCTTGTTCAATGAATCCTGCTCAAAGTAGGCTTCAGCCATGAAAAGCTGTGTTTGTGCTTCTTTTTCAAGCGGTTCAAGATAGTAACGGTTCACACCAAAATAACCCAACACAATCACTACAATTACAGCAACCACGACAACCAATGATTTTTGGTTGTTTTCAATGAATTGTTCTGTTTTACTCAGGGAGCTCTCTACCGCTTCCAGTCTTTCGTCGCCTTTTTCCAAACCTTTATTATTCGTCATAGCTGTTGAAATTTTGAAGTGCAAAAGTAGTTTTTTTCCTGAAATAAAAGACACTCAGCCAGAATTTTTTACATTTGAGCCCAGAAGTACTTCACATGAATATCAGACTCTTCCTGACGGTTTTATTTGTTGCTGCTTTTAGCATGAATCTTAAGAGCCAGCAAACGGGCTGGTTTATTATCGAGCAGCAGGAAGATCGTTTTGGTAATTTCTCGAGCCAGTCGGTATTCATTCAGGATCAGCAAATAAGAATTGAAAATGCCGAATCGGTTTTTCTGCTCGATCTTGTCAATGACCAACTCACGCTGATTTTCCCCGAGCAAAAGATTTTTTGGCAAGGACAGCCTGATCAGTTGCGCGAGGCAATTGTAATCCGACTCAAACAACAAGTAGCGGAAATCCTATCGCGGCTGCCCGAATACAGCCGTGACGAAGCTGACAGCAGTTTCAGGAAAGACCTGGAATTATTTGAAGCAGGTCTTCCACCAACTGATAGCTTGATCCCAGTAACAAAAGAGAAAAAAAACACCGTTGACACCATTCTCGGTCAACCAACCATTCAATACGCTTTTTACCTTGATAGCGTTTTACTCGAAACCATTTGGATCGCCAAGGAAATAAATCCTTATGCAGGAATCGACAGGAAAGCACTCCGTGAAATGACAAGTATTTTTCATCCGCCTATTCGCGTGGCAGCACATCGAGAAAGCACTCAATATCAGCAACTCATCGAAAATGCTGTGGTCATGCGATCAGTAATTCCAACACCAATTGGGGAGAGCACCACCGAAATCAAACAAATCAGTTCGATCCCTATCCCAGAAGCATTTTTTCTGCCGCCTCCCGATTACAAAAAAGCACTCATCGAAGAGGTAATTTCCATTACCATGGATCAGGATGCACCTGAGCCTGTCAATACAGGAAAAAGAGAAAAAATCCGTCCGGTAAATCCTTTTGAGCAGCCTCAAAACACATTTCCACCCCATTAAGCCATTTTATGCCCTGAAACAACGCAATTGTCTGCTGTTTTTTGGTTATTTCCTGTATTTTTGAAGGTTAAAAAAAATTGGCTTTAACCAAAACCACTGCTTCATGAAACAGATTCAACATTCCTTTCAAAACAGTTATTTATTTTTTGTTACACTCATCCTTTTCACACTTGCAATAAGCTTCAAGGCCTTAAGTCAGGAAAAAAATGATATTTTCTATGCCGATCAATGGCTCGTCCTGCCTACCCAACCTTATGAGCCTCCCCTATTCTATCAGCAAGAAGACACCTATGGTGATACCCTGAGTTTGAAAAATATGTTTGATCAACTCACTTTACCAAATGAAATCAATCCAAACGCGGGTAGTTTTTTTATCTCCGATCAAACTGGCTCACCCAAATGGGAAAAGCAACAAGCATCCAAATCAGGTGAGTTAATTCTAAAATCCACAAAAAACAGTACTTATAGCTGGTCCCTGGCAGCAGGATACTTTGAAACAGATCGTTTTGCTGAAGTTTCCTTCACTTTAAAATCAACAGCATTAGCTGCCTTGTCGGTAAATGGTCAATCAATAATTGAAGCAGGCAATAAAACAGGAACTGACAAAACCGTGACCCACAAATTTGATCCCGGCAAACACCTCATCGTTTTAAAGAGTTTGTATGCCCCATCCATTAATGACGATTGGAAGCTAAGCCTGAGCTACAAAATTAAAAGCGATGGTGAAGCCTCTTGGTCAGTCAATCCAGAAAGATACATGAACATGGACTTATTGCTCAACGGCATCCGGTTGACCAACAGCAGCATACATTCCAGTGGCAACTACCTGATGATCAATTACCGCTGCACACATGCCCCTGAAGGCAAAACCGAAAACTGGACAGAGGTGCTACAAATTGAGGATAAACAGCTGGTTTTCAGCAGCCGTCACAGCGACAAAAAGCAAATACAATTTCATCCCACAGCAGATGCAATCAGCTATACGGTGAGCAATAATGACGCAATTAGCCTGTGGCAGGAAGATTTGCTCACAGGCAAAACAAAAATACTGGTTAAACAGCTCAAAGATGCAGGTGCAATCCAGTTTTCGCCCAAAGGCACCAGCCTGATATACAGCAAGCAATTCAAAGAAAAGGAAGACAAAAGCGGCGTAAAAAAACATGAAGGCATGCCCGATCGCTGGCCATGGTGGCGCAACAGAAGTCAGCTTTTCCTTGTTGAATTGCAGGCTGGAACGCATCAGCAATTGACTGCCGGCAACCTCAGTAGTCAATTTCAGGATTTTAGCCCGGATGGCAATATGATCCTGTTCAGCCAGTCGAAACCCGACTACGCTGAACGCCCTTACAGCAAATCATGGATGATCTTACTCGACCTCAAAAGCCGGAAAGCAGACACCCTCTGGATTTCCAATTATGGCAGCAGTGCGCTTTTTTCGCCCGATGGCAAACAACTGCTTGTAACAGGCGGCCCACTGCTTTTTGGCCAATCAGGCAATGCCCTGCCTCAGAACGACATCCCCAATGATTACGATACGCAGGCCTATCTTTTCGACCTCAAAACAAAAACTTCAAAACCATTATCACTTGACTTTCATCCAAAAATTCTGGATGCCCAATGGAACAAAGTAAGTGGAAATCCATTTTTTTTGGTGCAAGAGGGTTCCTATCAGCGCATTTACGCGCTCGATTTAACAACAAATCGCTTTTCACTCCTGCCTCAACAAGCAGATGTCATCAAGCATTTCGATCTGGATGATAGCGGACAATGGCTTATAGCTGATGGGTCATCCGTGAGCAGCCCGGAAAAAGCCTGGATCACCAACCTCAACACCCGACAAACCAGCTTGGTTAGTGATCCTGAAGCAGAGCGTTTTGAAGCAGTTAAGTTCGGTGAAGTAAAAGACTGGGATTTCATTACCAAACAAGGCGATACCCTTGACGGACATATTTATTACCCACCTGATTTTGACCCGGCAAAAAAATATCCGGTTATCATTTATTATTACGGCGGCACTAATCCCATCGACAGAAGTTTTAGGGGGCGCTATCCGAAGAACTATTTTGCCGCACATGGCTACCTGGTTTATGTGATCATTCCTTCGGGAGCAACAGGTTACGGACAGGAGTTTTCGGCACGCCATGTAAACAACTGGGGCAAAACCGTTGCAGATGAAATCATTGGCGGAACAAAGCATTTCTATCGCAGCCATCCCTATGCAGATAGCAATGCTATAGGCTGTATCGGAGCTTCTTATGGTGGATTTATGACAATGCTGCTTACCACACGCACCGATATTTTTTCAGCAGCCATTGCCCATGCCGGCATCAGCGATATTTCCTCCTACTGGGGCGAAGGCTATTGGGGCTACCTTTACAGCTCAACAGCCACAGCCAACCAATTTCCGTGGAACAGTCCGAAAATTTACATCGACCAAAGCCCTTTGTTTGCTGCTGACAAAATCAATACACCCCTGCTGTTGCTGCATGGCGGCAGCGACACCAATGTGCCGCCAGGAGAAAGCATTCAACTTTACACAGCCTTAAAACTGCTGGGCAAAACAGCCGAATACATTGAAATTGAAGGCCAGGATCACCATATTCTGGATTATAAAAAGCGTCAGCTTTGGCAAAAAAGTATCATGGCATGGTTCGATCGTTTTTTGAAAGACCAGCCAACATGGTGGGAATCACTTTATCCCGAACGCAAGCTTTGAGGTGGGATATGAAGGAACAAAAGCTACTGAACTTCCTGCTGGAATACATTACCCCAGAGCGAAATGCCAAGTTTGAAGCCGTTTTGAGCAAACGCACCCGCCATCTCACGGTCTTGCTCGAAGACATCTTTCAGCCGCACAATGCCAGTGCCGTATTGCGGAGCTGCGACCTCACAGGCGTGCAGGACGTGCACATCATCGAGAACAATTACGTGTACGATATCAACCCCGATGTAGTGGTTGGCAGCACCAAATGGCTCAACCTTTATAAAAACAACGAGCAGCCCTACAACACCATACAAGCTTATGAAAAGCTACGCAGCAAAGGATACCGGATTGTAGCCACCAGTCCGCACCAGGAAGGCTACACACCCGAAACGCTGCCCCTCGACAAACCTTTAGCCTTGGTTTTTGGCACCGAAAAAACCGGCCTTTCCGATTACGCCCTGCAGCATGCCGACGATTTTGTACGCATCCCCATGGTAGGCTTTACCGAGAGCTTCAATATCAGCGTATCGGCCGCCCTGCTGCTCTATACCCTCAGCAGACGACTACATAACAGTGATATCACCTGGCAACTCAGCCAAAACGAAAAAGACGAAATCCTTTTGCAATGGTGCCGCAATACCATTAAAAGAGTTGCAGTGTTAGAGGAAACGTTTCGGAAGCGGTTTGGATGAGGCTTTTGGCTGTTTGAAGAGGCTGTTGGCTTTGGCGTTGGCTTTGGCTCGTATTGACTTAATCAGCACATTCATTTTTCATTATATACTGTCCTCAATACTCTTGCTCACACTCACACTTCTTTATTAGGCTGTTGGCTTTTCGCTGTTGGCTGTTGACTTTGGCTTTGGCTTTGGCTCGTATTGACTTAATCAGCACATTCATTTTTCATTATATACTGTCCTCAATACTCTTGCTCACACTCACACTTCTTTATTAGGCTGTTGGCTGTTGGCTTTG
>Ga0100391_1001659_pt1 | contig 24401 bp, 16 predicted proteins | sample CryGeymeta201515_FD_81541 | JGI IMG/M metagenome (GOLD analysis project Ga0100391, IMG submission 81541) | Groundwater microbial communities from Crystal Geyser aquifers in Utah, USA - Crystal Geyser metaG 2015-15 | ecosystem: Environmental > Aquatic > Deep subsurface > Groundwater | place: USA... | reverse complement strand
AGGAGATGGTTAATCTGTCTTCTCAATTGTATCAAAGAGGGTGTAAAGGGCAAGTTAATGTGGCAAGAGGGGCTTAAAGTACTGCAGTAGTCTATCTAATAATAGATAGGAGATAGGCTGTTGATGAAGCTGTATTATCTTTTTTATTAAAAATTTATGTCTCTTGCTTTTTGCTCTCCTGCTTTTTCGATTTCGATTTGCGAAAATGGAAGACTCCACGGAATTTGGTCAAAGACTTTAATCTAAAAAGTTAGTGACTGCCTGCGACTAAATATTTTCGACCAAAACATCAGGTTATGGGTCTATACCAAATATTTATTCTTAAGATAAAGTCGAGAAAAGTTAGTGGATGCTCTAAAAGAGGATTGGAGAAGTCAATCATTGAACAGTGTGACAGCGCCAATTCCAACAGTGTTGGAAGAATTGCCTTTCCTGGATTGATATTTTAAAAAAAGAGACAGCGACTTAACGATTATTCTCACCGCTGTACGTTCACTTGCAATCCATTAAAAAAAAACAGTATCGATAACACGAAGCACTCAATTGCGATTCTTCTACCGGTCAGTTGACGTGTTCCAAATGTTCCTATGGCCCCCCTATTGCCTCGATCAGAACAATGATGCGATACACACATACATGATCCAGGTTCAACGCCGTTTCTGCTTCCCCGCCCCTACCCAGTCAAGTTCGTTCGATGACCTTGAAGTTGAACTCTTTCTTATTCAAAAATGCTACTGCAGTTGCAAAGCAGAGGGTTCATACTGAGAAAGTAAAATAGGCAGGGGACGTCGTTTCTGACAAGAATCAACGAGTCAACCCATTTCGATCGAGAGATATTTTGGTTCTGCAGCAAACTCCCTCGACCAGCTCGGTTCAGCTTGAGATAGAAATTCAAAAATGGCCCGAGAAACAATCCATTCATGTGGAATAATTCAAGGTTCGTCAGAGTAACATTGCTCTGCATCACGTGCAAGAATGCTTCCTCTACCCACTTCCCTATTTCGTTCCTCCCGTGAAGTTCCAGACTTTGGAGCGTAGAATTGAGATACAGGGCCGTGGCGATATTTGAAATGTTACAGGTTTCCTCCTTATTAATGTCCTCACCAAGTTCGTATATTACCATAGTCAGCTTGTGAAGAGTCCGATTGGATTCTATCATTCGACACAAAGCATCGACACCCGCTTTCCCAAGAGGCCAACATGATATCATGATTTCTTCCAGATAACTTATCGTTGTTGATTGCGTTGGCTGTACAATGCTGTCAATGGCAGGCATGGATAGTGTCTGCGCTAGTGCAATCGTATGCTCGTCCATAAAGAAATTTGTCATGGAATCCGTGGAGTCGTACAGAACCAAATGCTGCAGTTCTCGTAGCGATGCAGACCGACAAAGAGCTGCAATAGAATCGCTATCTAGTCGACCCCACGGCGATTGTCCCTTTTCCGAGTAAATGATAACTCGTTCCAATTTGGGAGTAACAGACAAGGCTCGAAGCAGAGCATTAATGGAGCTCGAGCTACAGCATCCACTCGTCGAAAAGCTAAAAACTGACAGCGATGGATGGCTTTGAAGGATCGAAAGAAACTCGTTGAATTCTTCCACAGTGCCTGTTAAATTCACTTGGTTGAGCTCTAGAATTTCCAACTGATTGCAGCCTGCATTCTCGCTCAATGCGATTGATAACAGATGAACCGGTAAACGCTCCAGAGTATCAGTGGACGAATAATGGAAGCGAAGTGTTTTTAAATGTGGCAAGGCTCCCAAAGCCTTGAAAACTTTGCGAAGTTTTTTGTTGCGATGGTTGTTCTGAAAAAATCTTGATAAGTCCAGTTTCACTTCTTGGAGGGAAGTGCTCGCCCTCCCGGTCAGAGTTGCCTTCACTTGTGCGATATCTGAGCTCTCGTCTACTTGTACCTCTAGACAAGACGAATGCGGAGCAAAACTCTTCCGGACGAGAGCTGTAGTGACCATGATTACATGAAGCGAATGATATACTGCAAGCGATGGGGTATTAATAGTATTGTAATCATAGTCTCTGTGAGTTATACTTTGTGTCACTGTCATGTGTCATGCGTCATGTGTCATGTGTCATGTGTCATGGTCCTTTTCTTTACTTGACTCCTCTACTAGTAGCTAGTAGTACTACGCATGCTGTCGTCGCCCTAATTAACTGTCTGCGCTGTGATTCATTTCATATCCTTAGCCGTAATGGAAACTAAAGGATTCAACAGGTCATTCTTGCTTAATGAGCTGTAGGCACATCTTAGCTTCATCTACTTAAGTAAAAATGAATCAGTCTCGCTATCATGACCAGAAAGTAGTACTACCTGCTACGCTTCTTGGTGGTGGTGTTGTAAGCACACAGCACACTATTGTTCACATTCTTCTTACCTGGTAGATGTTTTTCTTCTTTAAGCATCCCCGGAGTATCGAAGCAACAACAACAACATTCAAATTTAAACGACATGACGGCCTCCAACCAACAATCCTCTTTCCCGTTACAAGTACTGGATCCAGGGTTTTCCGAAAAAGTCAGTCACCACGACTTATCGGGAGGAAGCTTCAGGTCGGAGTCTACCAAAGAGAAACTACGAGAAGAAAATTCTGCAGAAATGGACCAAAATATTCCAACAACTGCAGATGCTGCCAATGAGACAGTATTTGAAAACACTGACAGTAAGAACGTTGTTGAGAATAGTCAATCCGAAAATAAACCCACAAAAGTCATTGGATTTGTCTTGAATGACAAGAGGGGTATCTTGGAAGATGTTTTTGAATACCCGGCCTGTCCTCGCGAGGAACAGCAATACACAGATGAGGAACTCGATGAAATATTAACCGAAGCAATGCTTGTGGCCGAAGAGTACACGGAGCATCAAAAGATCTGGCAAAATAAGATAAAAATGCTGTTCAAAGGCTGTCGTACCCGCGACATTAATACGAATGAAAAGCCAGCGCCCCTCAAAGGAGAGGATTTGGATTTCGTTGTGGATTGCGAGGCACGGGGATTGGAACTTTACATCCATCCGATGTTTCGAAAGAGCCGGGTCAAGGCAGTAAAAAGTGTTATCAAGATTCAACAGGATTATAATGCATCCGAGGAAAAGAAGGGCAAGAAAGATCCAGAATTGCGGCTCAAGGTACTGAGAAATCAATCTTTGAAATACACACAACCGGCGAGGCTCATGGCCAAGACTTTAGCTTGTGGCGATGCACGAGCTGCGAAAAGGGCATTACAAGGTATGAGCGATCTCCTCCCTGATATAACAATAGAGGCATTGCGAACCGAGTCCCCAACTGCCGATGATACCAGTAACCAATAGTGCGGTGGCGCCTTCCAGTGTAGGCCGGGTCTGCGAGATCGTGGGCTAAAAGATTTGCGGCAGCAGCACACACAAATTGTCAAGCAATCAGGACTTCCTGGGGCAGGAGGAATTGGTACATTGCAAGTAACCCTCAACGAGCTGCCGGACGATGAAGCGTGTTGCTAGCTGTCATCATTTTCGAATACAATACGACAGTATCTGCTTTTGACAACGAACAGACTTGGAAGAGCTGAATGTCGCGTTTTCTGTATATCATACAACTTGAAACAACTTATAATAAAGCAGCTTTTCGTTTTCACGAAAGTCAAACTCTTTGTTTTCAGCCTAGGATTCTTCACAGATAGTCCTGTGTGCAACGCATTATGACGCGAAATTAAATGCAGTACCGCAACAACTGTGACTCTACTTCATAGTCACTGCTTATCAGATAATCAGCGTTCAAATGAGACAGTTGTCGTAGTTCGCAGAGGACTACTTTCTATCTCCATCTGCTCCAAAGTGGAAGCCAATGCGTCCGAGTCCCCCTCTTCGTCCTCGTCTCCGTTGTCAGACCCGAGCGGCATACTCGACAGGCGATGAGTAAGATTACCGGCAATGCGCTCCCTGTACGCTCCTGGCTCGGCTTTGACAATGAAGTACGTGATAGCACCAAAGACAAAGAGTGTAAAAATGATTGATGAGCTTGTCATAGCCTTGAGTTCGGCTTTGTATTGAGAGCCCTGTTTTGTTACCGCGTTATAAACAGGTACATTTGCAACCAACGCAAAAGAAACTGCGCCCCGTATTCCAGCCAAAAGCAGTAACATCTGTGTTTTTGCGTCGAGAAATCGCTTGGCCGTGCTCGCACGAGAGTCGTCGTCTGGGTCGTCCTCTTCTCCGGTTGGTGGGTCGTCAAGGTGACCACCGAGAAGAGGGTCGTTCAAGGTGGTTCGAGCACTCCGGGGAAACGCGCCTTCGCTAGCTGTGTGATGGATTCCGGTATTATCGGCTGGAGTAGTGAGATCGCTCCAGACTCTTCGCAAACACCTCAACAACATTCCCTCGACGTCACAACAGACGCAGAGATTGATCAAGCCACTGATGACTATTACCATACCAAGCCGACTGAAAATGCACCCAAAAATCGCAACCCCGTTAAGCTTCCATTTCCACTGATTCTTGTCATTGAAAAGGAACAAGCCCAAATATGTAAAAATGGCCGTTTCCATGATATCTGATATCACACGGGCCACAAAGTCGACTTGATGCCGCGATTTGGACAGGATATGGCCTCTGCCAGAGAACGTCCTCGACCAAGCCAGCCTAAGTCTTTCGCAATATGTTGGTTCCGAAGGAACCTCTGGGGCCTCCCGAAACAAATCTCCTTCACTGTGTATTCGTTGGCCATCCAAGCATCGAAGTTGTATGAAATCAATCCACTGTCCTTCTTCCGATTGATTGCCACCAACGACATAAAAATCGAGAAAGAAGGCCATGGTCATGATAGCGATAATACCCGAAAGATTAAAGAAATCACTTAGGTAAAATCTGTGACGAAACGGAGAAAGGCAAGTGAGTTTTCATTTCTCAGCTCACTTCACAGCCAATGGCTACTAAGGCACAGCAGCAGCAGCTGGAAACAAACTTACGGAATAAGAGCCCAGGAAAAGAAGATTGCAACTTCCGTAACAGCCGAGTGTCTGCCGTAAAGATTGTAAAAGTAGATGGCACAGCAACTCCCGCACACGACTCCAACCAGAATCGATCCAAATGTGATTCCAATGAAGCGCAGCATGATCTCCGACATCATTTTCCTGTCCACAGCGGAGCCTGCCTTCAAATGCTTGACCAGAGTATCAAACAGTACAATAGCCACACCATCGTTTAGGAGACTCTCCCCAAAAATCAATGTAAACAACGTATCCCGTTGGCTAACACCAACGCTGGCGAGAGTCCCTAGCGTCGCTACTGGATCAATGGAGGAAATCAGAGCTCCAAACAAAAGAGAGTCCAACAGTGGAAGATGTGTTCCCTTTCCCAACCCACTCAAGTAATAGGTGACCATTCCTACAGCAACAGCACTGATGACGGTCCCGAAGACAGCAAAGCTCAAAATAGGAAACAAGTCTCTGCGGAAAGATCGTTTGTCGATTGTCAGTGCCGACTGAAAGATAATTGGTGGCAATAATATATGCAAGAACAAATCATTGTCAAAGGTCAACTTTTCTGCTACCACGGCTGGGGCAATGAATCGACAAATAATTCCCACCAAGGCCCCCACCAAGACATAGATGGCTGTATCGGGCAACCAATCCAACCCCATTCCCTGATGAATGAGTGACTTGACAATGCTGCACACTACCAACACGCCTACAATGCCCAGCAGCCGCCCAGAATTCAGCTCTGGTTCGCGACAATGAATACTGTAGTATTGATAAATGGATTTGCAACACTGCCATTCTTCGTAAAAATCGTCCATCAGGACATCATCATCTGTTGAATTGGTACTATCGGGTTTGTGATGATGATGATGGTGCTTCTTCGTCGTTTTCATTTCCCGTCTTTCATGGACGGCAAAAATGATAGTTTCGGTATCCTTCTCGCAATCGGCTGCCTCGTAGGCATTGAGCATGCCCTGACATTCGTCTTGAAAATCCGTCGTCCCGTTCAGAAATTTGCTCATGTACGTTTTGCATGTTTCATCGCGGGTAACATCATCATTCACGGGAGATAATAATTGTACCGTGCTATCCAGATCCAATGTTGTTTTTGTTTTTGTTGTTGTTGCTGTTGTTGTTGTTGCCTGCAAGAATCGTGTATTCTGTGCTTCCGAGTAATAGAAAGGAGTAAGATCAGCAACATTATTATTACTGTGTGTTGTTGCGTCTTGATCTTGGTTTATACTGCCATATTTCAACACAACAAGAAGACAGAGACAAGAAACGACACAGGTAGCCGAAATCACCGGCAAGATCTTGCCAGGAAGACTCCTGCAGTCTTGGTGGTTGTGGAACTGCCCCTTGTCCTTCTTGTATTGCTTCATCGCACACGTATTCCTTTTCGATTCTACGTACTCTTGAATGGTTTGTTGTTGCTGACTTTCACGAACTTTGTGACCGGTGAATGGAAACATGGTAAGGATAGAATTTTGTCGTGTTTCGAAAAAGCGATGCGTATTACGAGTATTTGTTCTATTTCTTTCTTTTGCTGCGTTTCTTAACTTTGTTGTGCTGCGTTTGTTCTTGTGCCTTGTGCTGTCAGTCGTTGTGTGTCTTGTGTGCACTGTAGTACATATATCCTGTAATCCTTTCGTTCCTTTTTGGGCCTTGTTGCAGTCTCTAATTATTATTATTTCGTCGTGATAATCGAATCTTTACTTGGCGTCGGTTGCTTACTCTTGAAGTCCAATCTTAAAGTTTGTTGACAGGGCTTTTTTTAAGTCATGGTCGAGTTCTTTTTTCGTGATGAGATTTTCAGATTATCGAGTTAGACTTAGACGCACACTGACTTACTCTTGTATCTTTATTCTTTGTTCCCATTTGCCATACCTACTAGTAGTAGGTAGTAGTAGCTAGTAGTAGTCGTACTGTAATAAATGTTGTACTCCCTCCCTGTATTATTATTAGCTACTGTATCGAATATCCTCTGCTCTCTTTCTGTTCCTGACGTTGCGACCCACTACTGGAGTAGTCTAGTAGACTACTGCACTTTTACTTTCTGTTCTTCCATCAGCGTCGGCTGTCACACAAAAAATATTATAATCATCAAATTATTAATAATACTCTACCACCGCTTTGCCCACAACTAACGATTGGATAACGAAGATAACTAATTTATTGACATGGAGCAGTTCTACCGCCGAACAATGCTTTCTCAAAGCACTCGTTATTTTGGGGCTGGCCGCACCAAACAATACAACATGATGGTCTCCGCCGCGAAACGACCTTCATTTCTACTGCAATACCGATCATTGTCATCATCATCAACAACAACAACATCACCGTCGGTGTCGTCGTCCGGCACCGGAACATCACGAGTGGCCAGTCGAAGGCTTTACAGGATTCTTCAGCGTCAGTGTGCTGAATTCGCCAGGACGTTGCCGTGTCACGAATCTGGAGAAAGCATGATTTTGTTTCAACCGGCTTTGAATCCGAATCAAACTGGCAGCCACAGAGTATTGAATATTAAGACCATCATGTCGGAACAAGACGATGCCATTCGTAATTTGCTCATCTTTTTTCGTGATTGGAACGAGGATAATGGAGAACGTGATGTCTTTGATTGGTATGATGAAGTTGTCGATCCGGACGATGTAGACCCGTACGAGTCGTCGTCGTCGTCGTCCGATACGGCTCTCGATCGAGACTTTACCGATGAACCAACGCTCTGGGCGACCATTTCGGTCATTCAGAAAACCATAAGACATGTTTTTCGCCAACCGTTGTCTGCTGGCGATTATGAAAACGATCCAAAGTGTCGGCAACGAATGAACAAATATGCCATTTGCGCTGTACGAATGTTGATTGAACAACAAGAAACCTGGCGTCTCTCGTCGGTGTCCTACGACCAGGAAAATGATATTCGAGTGGTGGCTACTAGCAAACATATTGGTAAAACCTACTCGGGACCAAGAAAATCAGCTCAAATGAAAAATCGATTTAATTATAGGATACGAATTGAAAACCTGTCCGACCAAGAAACGGTACAATTATTGGGACGCTACTGGCACATTCAAGAGCTGGAATCTACGAATGGGGAGGATGATAATATGGAAGAAATTGGCGAGCCAATCATTGTGGATGCACCCAACTCTGGTGCAGGTAAGATACACAGTGGGTTTGCTGGTGTCGTGGTAAAGTATCAACTATCAAGTTACAGACTCTAAACTTTCCCTTCTTTCTTCACAACAAATTGAAACAAAAATATGTTTTAGTGGGACAACTTCCTGTCTTGCAACCTGGAGAAGCCTTTGAATACATGAGCGGCTGTGAGCTGGCAACCTCCAGAGGTTTTATGAGAGGAAGTTTCCATTTCGCCAAGGTTCCCACGGAAACTCCTTCTGCCACTCTCAATACTCCGATAGATGCATTTTCTAGCGCCGATAGATTTGAGGTGCAGGTGAACCCGTTTGAATTGGTGGCTATCGCAGAAGATTAAATGATGATTCCAATAATACTAACTCGCGTTAGATGAAAAAATACTCCATAATACTACGTAGTAATAAAGTGCACATTGCATACAGCTACACTGCAGTTTCTGTGGTGATAATGAAATCTGTGGAGTAGTACCACTGGGATGCGCTGCAGCTCACGCCACCGTCTTGCAGGTTCCATACAAGCAAAAAAAGCAAACCTTTCAATAAAAATCGCGGGCAAAGAAAACTCATTATTCTACTTTTAATTCTCGTGCTTTTGGGATAAAAGAAGCGTGCTGGTTGTTCATTGGTTCCTTGTCATGCCGCGCCTGTTCCGTAAACCAATGGCTTTTTCTCGACAGCAAACGCTTTTTCTTTTGCACGTAGAATATCCAATAAGTTTTGTGTCATTGCTATCTTCATGTAATTTTCGGACTTCACTCGGATTTTTGGGTCGCAATTACTCATCCCAATAAAGATCAGAAATCGTGCACCATCCATCCAAATCGCAAGCAAGATATTACTACATTTAACGAGACATCTTGTGGCTTTTTGTGTAGCGTCTCTGAAATTGAGCCTGTGACTCACGTCCCTGAAGTCTCTGTGTCTTGGCACGCTGGGCCTGGCCAGGAGACATACCGGCAAAAGCCTGGTTGAGAGTTTCCTTGTCTTGGGCCATTTTCTTTTCTACAGTCTGGACAACCGAGGAATATTTCTGGCAAGCCTTGGGAAGGTTGTTGATATTATTCAACTTGCTAGCAAGATTTTCGCAAAAGGCCAACGATTTTGGGGAATCATCTGCAATTAAAAAGCATTAAAAGAAACAAAGTGAGCTGCGGAATTAAATCAAAAACGAGAAGCCTCGAAGAGGAGGATCGCTGGGTACTAAGCACTCTGATGGATCAAGGGTATCCTCTCCTTTCACAAGCGCGATGCTGAAGCCAAATGAAGCAGCAGATAACCATTCAAGAGTCGATGGCCGACACCCCTCATCATCATCCTGATGACCATCCAGAAAAAACAAAAAGCCAATCCATCACGCTTCAAATATTACTGCCATCCTCCCTCCATAGCAAGAATTAAGAACACCTACCGACATCAAAGGCAAGGACCTCGTCGTTGCGAGCAGACATGCGACGGGCACCGGCAAAAGAAGAAGCACTCATGGTAAAATAGAAAGAAATGAATCAAAGTAGTATTCACGGAGGAAGCAAACTAAGACGAGATGTCAAAGCGTCTAAAAATTGTGGTTTGGATCCACAAAAAGAATTTCTTAAATTGTTGAAGAGAGTAAAGGTGCCATCAAAAAACATAGTACTGAATTCTACGTGATTTTACGTTCAAATGAAATTGGTATCTTCAGCTCGGATGCATTTCAATCCCAATTAGCGAAAATGGTGCCCCCCCCCCCTGAATCATTAGTTTTCGTGCCAATCATCAAGCTGCCCCCCTTTGGGGGCAATTGATAAAAATCAATTAATGTTTTCTGGGCTGAATCTTCTTCTACAGTGTTCTTCGTCGCCCCTTGCTATAAGTTAAAAGTAGTAGATTATCGAACCAAGGAATGCAACACTCCAGGTACTTATTGTAGTTGTTATTCTATACTCTGGCTGGTGCGCTACAAGTGGTTGTAGAGCGCTACAAGTGGTTATAGATGTGTTTAAAGTGGTAGATGCTTACCGTCCAATGATGCACTTCAGGAATTATTTATACTTTAAATAAAAGTGGTAAGGTACTCATTCATTTATTTTTGTCGTCTAAAAGCCGCATGAATGGAAGATTAGGAGGGTATTGTAGCCAGTTGCTCTCTGACCAAGTCACTCCAGCCTTGAGTCCTTCCACTAAGTGCAATTGAAAGGTATGCCGAGGCATGTCCGAGAAATTAGGAAGGCTCAAGTGGTCTAGTTCTCCATTGAACGCCAAGAGATCGCCAGCTTTGCACTCTACAGGAACAAATCCCGCCCCAAACAACGCCTCCCATCCACCCATCGGAACATCTCCCTCCCAAGCTACTAGTTTTCTGCCAGGAATGTTTTCCATGACAAATTTATCCGCCGTCAAATCACCCGCAGCTTCGTTAGAACGGGTCTGAATAGCTTTCTCGCCAAAATGGACAGGATTGCGTTTGAATTGTCGTCGAGTCTCTTCCCAGTGAGATTCGGGCCGTACCCACAAGCAACCATTTTCCAGTGTGGCATCGTGTAGGGCCAACCAGAGACCCAGGCACGATTGCTTCGGTGCCGTATACAAAAATGTCGAGTCTTGATGGGAAGTCACAACTGCTCCAATTTTTCGTTGCTTAAAAATGTACATGGATTGTGGAACCACCGGATCTTCCCAGCCCAGATTCAGAACCAAATTTTTGATTTTGGAGCTCCGAGCATAGTCTTGAAACGCGCCGGGAATCATGTGCATAGCATGACCTGCTTTGTTTAGAGCTTCCATTTTGTCGTTTTGGAATTCCGGTTTCAGCTCTTTTTTGCCTTCCACAAGAGCGCTTGCTTCAGCAAAGAAATGGACCTTGCTAGCTGATTCCAAAAAATAATCTCCCCGTGCAGAATTTTCTTTGTCGTCGGTCCCAAACGAATCAATCCCTGATGTAGGATCCCACCGGTCAGCAAGAGATTTCATTTGCTTTTGCAACGATTCTCTCTCCGCAGCATTTGATACGCCCTCAACTTTGATAAAACCATTCGTGTCAAAGAATTGACACTGTTTGCTACGAGTATCATTTTCCGAAGGGACAGTGCGTTGCTTGATCCAGGATCGCGGCGATGTCGCTTTATTCTGGAGCTCTCTCATGATTGTTTCTGTTTTTGCTCTTATCTTGGCAATTTCTTCTGGCGTCAGAGCTCCCATCGACATGTTTGCGGTATATATTATTGGATGAATGACAGATGAAGACGGTTTAGTGAATGAAAAATGTGCAGTATAAGCAAGTTACTCGAGTATGTTTTGAGACGAGACCAGGAGCCGTAGAACGAATTTTAGTCGGAGAAAAGGTGTGATGACTATTAATTTCTACTGTATTAATAACATCGCAGCAAACGAACAAAGATGCTGATACTCGGAGACCGAGTTTCCGTACAGTGTCAAATTAGTAAGGCTAGGGCTAGTTAGACATTTTTCAAAACAATTCGCAATTGGTACGGGAAGGCCAGAATAGCTTCGGTTTGCTTCTCTCAGCCACAGGCAGCAGTGTAGTCATTATTTATCAAGAATTTTCCCATTTTGTAAACCAATTCAGACAACTGTCTCAGGTCCAAAAGGGGGCGACTGTAGCCAGGTAATCTGTTCGCTGCTATTTTAAATCAAGCTTGTGTAACGGGGAACGACGGAAAACTTCACTTCTACAAAAGCTTCACAGAATGATACAGCTGGGAACTTTACCATGGCAACGATCGAGACTTTTTATGACTTCTGTAGAGCAATTCAAAAAATACGCAAACGCTGGCTCAGGTTTAACGGGGAATGTCATCAAGCAGTGCATTGGCTGCTATGAGACTTCAACTTGCGCAACGGGAAAGAGAAAAAAGTATTTGCAAACTTCACAGAATGATACAACTAGGAGCTCCGCTATAGCAGCGATTGAGCTTTTTGATGCTGATCCACGGCTTCATGCACTTGCGGATGGGATTCCACTGCAGCGATTCCTGTCGGAGCAATCGCTCCACATTTCGAATGAATCCATTCCAATCTAGTGATGGATCAGGAACACCATCACAATTGCTTTCTCCAAACAATAAATAGCAGAAATCACGCAGCTCACTTTTCGTTAGAAGTCGTTCGTCCAGCATATCAAATACGCGATCATGGAAACCAAGCTCTCTCATTCTGTGAATGGGGAGGGCATAATTTAGCCATGGGTTGCAGGCATAAACTTCTTTTGCTTCGCCAACAAAATCATCCAATACTTCAATGCTCAACTCCAGGACGGCATCCAAGTCGTTATAGAAGTCGACAACTTCATCTTCATCCGTGCAAAGCCGAATGACGACCCAGACCGGTAGTCCCTCTAGTAACCTCAGTGCATCCACAAATTCCTTTTTGAAGATTTCTCCTCCATGTCCAGATTCATCTGTGGGAAGCCCATCGGTTGCAATTACAATGGCAATTCGTTGTCCGTTAGCGCGGACGCTGGGGGCCAGTGATACGACCTCTCTTTGGATTTCAAGAATGTGATTTGTCAAGGGTGTGCAGCCACCAGGTTGGGAGCGGCGAACAAGACTCTGAGCATTCAAAACTTCTTCCGCGACACGCTCCATATTTTCTCCCACGATAAATTGCTGAGGTCCCACGGTAGGACCAGGGTCATTGAGAAAGCGAAATTTGGTCGGAGCTTCCATAGCACCTGCCATGGCAATATGGTAATTAACACACTCCTGAATTTCCTCGTAGCGAGAGCAAGGCACCATCTTAACATCACCTGCTTTGAGCGTGGGGACAATACGATGTCCATCGGCATTGCGCATACTTCCAGAGTTGTCAATGATCCAAATCTAAGCATAGAGTAGAAAGTAGATTGTTTGGTATTTGGTGTATCAGGTGTCGAAAAAGAAAAGAAGAGGTAAGAGGGTTGTGGTAAGTGGTACGCTTGCTCATAGATAAACTGGGCCGCACAATGTTGCAACAACATGATAAAATTGCGAACTTACTCGTTGAGCAAATTCTTGTTTTGTTTTGTTGAGGCTATCAGCAAAGCCGCGCGTGTAACCCTGCTCAAGCAAACGGCTGAGCTGTTTTTCTTGAATTCTACTGTTGGTAATCTTCGGCAGTGTCGAAGGGCCAGCACTCTTCTTCGAGGATGGTACATCTATAGGCTGAGCAACAGCAATAGTCGGGTAATCATCATAGTTCTTATTCATATTTTCTTTGGTGCTTGTGTTGTTTTGGTTCATTTATTGAGCTCGGACAGATTTTTGTGAGCAGAGCTAACGATCTAACAGACGGTGCCAGTCGAAGCGAAGTCTAGTCAAGAGGAAGTCGTGACGATAATTCTTTCGCAGTCGTGTTTTCCCGCCGCACGATTTGGACGTAAATTTAGCGTGAAGGATTCCTCTTAGACTTAATTAACAACATGATGTAATAATAAGAGGTCCAGGAAAGACGAGCGATACCATGCCACAGCAAAGGCATGGTATGCAGAAACAACCGCAGCGGTTATTGTCACGCCTAAGTCTATCCTATATTTTGCATCTATTACGATGGTCATCCAAATGTCGAGCGCTAACGCGACAATTCCCTTGCATGTTCCTGCCAGGGTAGCTGTCCGGAGTCTGTGCCCTTATCAATGTGCTCTCTAGACCTGATGCTTTCCCGACTAGACTAGTGGTCTACTCGAGTAATTCTTTAGACACTGGAAAATCTATTACAAGGGATCAGGAAAGGCAGCTCTGTTTTGCTAAACGAGCCAAGAGCAGGAACCGAAGTTGACAGAAGGCGAAAATAAAGTTAGAGATAAGGCTAAAGTATCAAGATTTTCTATCCCTCATTCTACTACTGTAGTACTACTAGTAGAGAGTGGTTGAGTAGTCTACTACTAGTCTACCATTAGTCTAGCTAGCTAGTAGTAGTAGTAGTAGTAGACATACGACCATAAAAATCTGGTTGCCGCTCTTGCCTTTCCCAGAATGAGTAGGCTACTCTGCAACTAGACTAATACTAGCTAGAGGGAGGAATTTAACAAGAGCGCAACTGATCTGATTGAACGCAAACTTTCCCTGGACTCGACAACAGGAAACGACTTTCAGATTACCTCCCTTCTATTTCTTTTCTAATGTATCTTTTGCCTATGGTTGATCGCCATATCGCCATTCCCTGCGTAAGGTCACAGCGCCGAAAGACTAAAATGAGGCAACAAGAAAACGTTTTCGTTAGAGTAAAAACATCAATTTGTCAAGTTTCAGTTCGTTTGCCGGTGGTCAATGTCAGAGAGAAAGATAATGAAACCGTCAATTGGGATACATCGTTGCTCTCCCTCCACTTCCTACCCTCGAAACTGTGCAATACTTCTCTTCAAGTTCTGCAGAATTTGACAAATCGAAATCAAAATGCACATCAAGTTGACCACCAATCCATTGCTAAGGCCCGGTTGGAACTCCAAGACTGGTTTCAAAAAACAATCCACTCTTCAGAAGCAGCAGCAAAAACCACAAAATTCGGACCAAAGAATAGCCAATATCCCTATTTCTTGAGGCACATCATTCCACGAATATCATTTGGCAACAATTGCAAGATACCTGATGAGAAAGATTCCCCGTCAAAATGTCCCTTTGCGGTTCAGACTCCCGTATCTCGCTTCCATACTGATTCCAACCATACAGGTTTTATCAATTTGTGGTTACCAATGGCACTTGTTCAAAATGATCATTTGGGTTTTCTCTACCACAAACCCTCGCAACAACTTTTAACCGCTAGCTTGTTGGAAAAATTCGTGAACCAGGAAAGTGAAACTACTGGTATTGGAGCTACACGTCCTATCAGTAAAACGCGACTCATTCGAGACTTTTTGGAGTCCAGTTGTTGTGTACTGTATGCATCCCCCATGACGACAGGAGACGCATGGATTTTTCGATCCGGAGGATTGCATGGAATTTTGCATGGAAGCATTCATCTCAATAATACTGATGACGAATATGATGATGGACACAGTGGGGAAAGTAGTGGTTCTTCTGAGAACTGTAGTCGGCGCAGCGTGGAATTTCGATGCCAGCCATACGACTACAGCAAAAACCAATGGATCTTTGGGGAACCCTTGTAATGTTACGGCATGCTATTATTCGGTGACAGACTTGCTCTCGCTACAGTAGGTTATAGAAACGTTCTTGGAGCGCCGGACACCGATCGAGAAGAGCAAAATGCTTGCTTGCCGCAGGTGCTTGCAGGAAGGAGGACATTCAACATTTGATGTATGACTTCTTTACAGGCCATGATAAGCAGATAAGCTGCTATCATTGAATTGATACAGCTTGTCAAGCTAGAAGGATCTAAAGATTCTACATAAGTACATACTACTATTATTACATGCATGGAGAATTTTTGCACAAGAAGTACTGTAGAGTTAGTGTTCTGTTCAAATGAAACAGAATTTCCGGCTTTCGAGGTCGAACTTTTGAGTCATGATGAAGAAGGGCTTGGGAATTTACTACTCGAGTAGTAGTAGTAGTAGGTACTACTAGTACTACTAGTGTACTTGTACCTGGTACCACGCACGCCGCGAACCACACCTTTCACTTTTACAAGTGGACTACTGGTAACGGTATTTCGCTAGTAGAAGAGACGAGCGACCAGTTGTTTACTACGTAACCTGGAGAAGAGTCTAACGGCATCAAAAAGTGCAATTATTATTTATCATTATTTGATATCACGGTCTGGAACTACTTCAACACTTGCCTTGCTCCTTGTGCAGGTGGTGGTACAATAGTTGTGTAGTCCAGTACTTGTCTACTACTACTAGTAGGTACTACTGGTATTTTAGTGTTTTTTTCTAGTCTAGAGCACAAAAAATGCAGCGTTTTGTAGCATGTAGTAGTACCACTACTTTCAGTCAATAAATCATACTTTAATTTCAAATTGATTGATCAAGAATCGAGAACGTACGCGACAGTATAAACGATGAGCGAATCTAAGCAAAGTTTGCTCCAGGGCATGACCATAACGGATCTGACCATTTTGAAAGAAATGCTGGCAGCAGGTCCTGGTTGTGCGATTGCCAATGGGCTGTTGAACGGATTCGAAACCACGAAAGTTAAGCTTCAGCTGCACAAAAGTCACGTCTCTCCACAACATAAACCGAATCGATCACCTGCTGCCTACCACAATGCTACCACGATAGGCGTCATGCGTCAAATTGCATCGGAAGAGGGGATCGTCCGGGGTCTTTTAACACCAGGACTAGCAGCCAGTCTTACCCGTTCCATGCTATACGGGGCCTACAGGGTGGGACTGTATCCCACGGTTCGTGACAATGTTGGAAAATTATTGGGCAATGACAAGAATAGCAGTAATGCCTCCCTGATTCAACAACGCATCTTGAGTGGAATGCTCACTGGTGGTTTGGGGTCGATGGTCTCTTGTCCTCTGGATGTAGTCCGAACAAGGATGCAGGCCGATGCCGGGTTGGTTGTCACCAAGGCTCCATCCTGCACCAATCCTGCCATTCCGCCAGCATACTATGGTACTGGACTACGCCGAGGACAGCCTGTGAGATATACTGGAATGTGCTCTGCTTTAGTGAAAATTTGGAAGGACGAAGGGTTGGTGCACGGTCTCTATCGAGGGGCAAGTGTTACCATTGCGAGGGCCTGTGTCTTAAATGGGGCTCAACTTGCAAGTTACGATACGATGAAACACTCTGCCTTGAACTGGGGACAGTCGCACGCCGAAGCTTCTGGCAAGCTCTACCAGGAGGGACCATTGCTGCATGTTAGTTGCGCGCTCTTAAGCGGGATTTTGGCGCAAAGTGTCGTCATGCCCATTGATACACTTAAAAGCCACATGATGCTCGGCAAGGGGTGGACGCTTGTTTTTCAACACGGTTGTTCCATATTGATAGAACAAAACTCCAGAGCAATTCACCCCCTTCGCTTATTGAAGTGGCTGTATCGAGGTTATGCACCCGCATGTGCTGGACAGGGACTCATTATGGTATTACAAATGCCGCTCATTGAAGCCTTTCGTCATCACTTAGGTGTTGCCGCCATTTAAGAATATAAAATTTTCAGAATAATTTTGTATTCAATGGAGTGTCCTTTGTATCTTGTATGTGGTCGTGATCAACCATGCGCCATCTCTTGGTTGACATTGTTGTGATTCCCATCAATTAGATATTCCAGTTACTCTTCGAGTGAATTTTAGCTACAAGTAGTAATCTATCATGAATGCAGATCACTGAAGCTTAATCTTTTTTTTTTAACCTTAAGCAGCCTCCTACCGAGGAATAAGTTTAAGTTGGAGACCAATTTTGAAGAACACACAGCCGAGGCAAAAGTCGAAGAAACCTTCCATTCCACAACAGATAGATAAAATTATCATGAAGAGAGAGCCGACGTACTCATGATAAGGAAAAGGTGCTAGATAGAAGACTGATGCAAGCATGGCAAAAAGAAAACCACAACAGCTCGCAAACTGTTTGGGTCTTCCAGATCGCGGCTTGGGATCTATGAATTTGGTTGGAAAAGTTGCGATGATTCCCACGGGGGCTATCCTTGCACCACCTGCAATGCGCAACACGAAGTCTAACAACAGGTAGTAGGCGATATATTGTCCCCAAGGCGAAAAGAAAGAGAGCACGGCGGATGCCGCCGCCATCAAGCAAGTCAATACACCTGTCGAGCGAACGGCGTGTGCATTCACGGTAACCGGGAACCAAAAGAGGGGTTTAGTCGTGGACATGGCGGCAACCTTTTCACATTGGTCTGCCTGTGCGAGCTTGCTCAAGTGATCTTTTTGAAGTGTCCCCTGGTTGTAGAGGACATTCACGTCCTCGAAGCCCCCCAAAAAATCACCAGCGATAAAGATCCAAGGAGAACTGCAGGTAGAGAGAACGAACGCAAGACGAAAATCAATGAGATTCTTAGTTGAGACAACAATTGAATGATATATTGGGAGCTTCTTGGGCTTAGCAGCAGAAAAAAATGTCTTACGTGGCGTGGGAATACTTCTGCTTCAGGTATTTCACAAGGTTTTTCTCATGAGGGTGCTGGTCAATCTCGAAGGAATGTATATCGAAACCCATCCGCGACAAGAAATCGACTGTGTCAATACTAAAAATGCACCAGCTTCGGTTGATCAAGGCAACGGGATGGGTGGCAACAAAAGAGTCCAACTTTTGATACAGGTTGTCACCCTCGTAGTCTTTCAGAGAGGTAACAACCGTAATTGCACCGGGACTAGGCATTTCAGGTACAGTTTCGTCTCCTGAATCGTTGCCATTTTCCACGTCTTTGGAAGAATCCATCGTGCAGTCTGTGCTCGTCTTAGAGTCTTCAAGCATTTCGTCTGCGGAGGTCGATCCTTTTGCCATGGTCGCTCGATTTTGGAACTTTTTTGGTTTTTTTCTGGGTGTCTTTTTAATTGTGTTCAAGACATCAGGATGCTTTGAGTAGACCAAGAGAAGTTCGAGTGGAAACTGTGGTTGCGCGGAAATAATGCTTACCAGGTACGTTTTGGTTGCTACATGGTACCCGAGTAGTACTACTATTAGATACTACTCCTAGCTAGGAGTAGTACTCTAGTACTGTGCTCTAGCTAGTAGAGTACTAGTAGTAGTAGTAGAGCGATTAACTACAAGGTACAGTACCAGGTAGCAGGTACCGTACTACGGTAGTAGCTAGTACTGTACCAGGGTACAGTACTAGTCCTCGAGTACTGTACCTGGTGCCAAGAATGCGAATACGCTGCATGACTTTTTCACCAGGAACGTTAATTCCAATAAATTCAACAACTCCAGTGAGCGTAAAAAGACGATTTCGATCTTTTTAGAGTACCAGTAATGATTTCGCATGTCAAGAACCCTGTTCCAATACCACTACAGTAGGTAAGTTACAAGTACCACCAGCTACTTACTACTACCTGGTACCAGGTACTGTACCAGATACAGTACAGTACCAGGTACCGGTACCTGGTACCAGGTACCTGGTACCGGTAGTACTTCAACTACAGTAGCTACTGTTACAACTATAATGACTGGAACGAGGCTACTTAAGGTTGCGGTGACATCTGCTATCTGGAAGGTCACTTCTGGTCGCTTTGCATCGACTACCGACCTACCACTCGGAGTGGTACCTGGTACCGGTACCAGTATGAAAGCCTCGTCGCCGCACTACCTCTAGTACAACGCAGTACCTCTACTAGTACTAGTAGCCTACTGGTACCACCACTACCTACCGTACCGTACTACAGCACTACTAGAGGTTGGTGTTGTGTTTTAGGTCTGCAGAGGAAACCAGGAAGTTATTTTTCAGTGCATGAGCGCCCAGAGTCATGAGTGACCGCCACCCTATCAACTTCTTGGTCAACAGAACGACAAGAACGTGAATTGCATCTTGCTTCTTGAACATTTTCCATCAATCCATTTTTCTCCACACGTTCGTCACTATACCGGCATTCTCTCTCCTCGGTAATTTCTCGCAGGAGGGCGGAGAAGATTTGCTATTACTAGCTAGCTTGAATCTATCTGAAGGAATCTCGGCGACTTTCGTGTATTCAGCAGAGAGCTACGGTACTAGACTAGAGGAACCTGCTTCAAAATTCTACGAGTACCACACTGAAAACCAAGTGAACAAAGAAGAAAATTGTCGTCGAAGGAATAATGACTGTCTTTTTCTTGAAATCTAATAGGGTCAACGTTAATTTTTGTCCGCACGAATCAATTCACTCATGAGCCTTCCCAACATTGGAGACAAACACGAAACAACCTTCGACCAACAGCATGAAAGAACGAAACAATAGTAAATAGTATGGATTTCCCGTTTTGGATGATAGATTATAGATTATAGTATCAACTCTTTACAAAGCACAACAATCAAAGTTAAATCAACTTACAATCACCTAGCTCTATAGCAAAACTTTTAATCTTCTACCAGGTAACAACTTCTTGTCATGTCTAATTCACGTAGCTTCCACGATGTCCATCAAATGGTGGACAAGTCCATGCAAGTGGTCCGCAGGATTCTCGATCAAACCAAGAATCCTGTCGTGGCTGGTGCAGATGTCGACCATCGGTACGAAGACAAGTACGCATTGGTAGAATTCTTAACAAACACTGGAATAGCAGCAACATTGAATGTCTTGGAGCAGCTGGATGGATTTGATGAAGAAGTCCTCAAGCAGATTTGTGTCGTAGTCCAAGAACAGAAGCGATCCATGACATTGCGTCTCGCCGTGGAAGAAGACTGCGAGTTCGCTGAGGAGACTCTACGAACTGTAGAGTCTCCCACAAGTCATCAGGTCACCAAAGCGACGACTACAGTTGGAAGTGCCGACTCCTCCACAGTTTACAGCCATAAAGTTGTCCAGCAAGTGAAGGAGTACCACTGGAAGGGTGGCGTTCGTCACAGCCTCGTTCTTTTTGCGGGAACGGATCCTAAAATGGGCATCACTCTGGGAAGTCGTACCGCAACTTCACCATTGGTGACAAGCATGAAAAAAGCCCCGTTCCCGCCGACGAATCGCTCTCCTCTAGATTTGGATCTCACCTGGCTCATCAACCAAATCAGACCAGCCACTCTTGAAGCGTCCTTCACGATTCAACGAGATGAGGCGAAAACGCCTCGTCGAAACCAACAAACAGAGGAAGCTCTCAAGTATATTGAAAATTTGGATATTTGGAGCAAACAATGTCGGTTCTACTTTTGCCAAACCGTACCTGCAGAGTTGCTACGGTCTCAACACGCGGAGACAAAGCCGGCCGACTGGCTCAAGAAAATTGAAAGCTCCAACGTGTTTGTGCCGGTAGTTCCGCTCTTCCAGGAGTACGATACTGTACATGATAAAAGAAGCAATGACCAGAACGAAAACGTCGGAATGGTATCGATTCCATCACCATCGGAAGGATCGCCAATCCTTCCTCTCAATGACTCGACACAACTTTTAAGGGAACAGAGTACTTCCTTGGCCAATACTATACTCAGCCTTGTTGGTAACTTCCCGGATCCAGCTGACCAGACACAGATTACCAGTGGATACGAAGCTAAGCTCGTCCTCCTCTGGTGTCATCTTGATGATTTGGCGCAGCAATGGCTCAGATGTATTCATTATGTGGAAGAAATTCTCTACACTCAGCTTTCCAGTGCTATCGGCAAAAACGTTCGAGAAAGCGAATTCAATGATTTTGTCAAATTTCATAATCAGCGTCTCTTTGGTAAAGCGTACGCGCCAAAGCCATTTTGCCATGCGATTCGACAGCCCAACCAATTTCCCGAAGGAGAACTCAGTATTGTTGCCTTACCATGTAACAAATCCAGTACAGATGGAGTCCCCATTGAAACCTTTTCTCGCCTGATTCCTGGTGATTCTCTGGTGATACCCATTTCAATTCCTTTGAACGCAGCAACTACTGTAGAGTTTATGGGCGATCAGTACCTTCACGGGTGGATGGATACTCAATTCGCAAGTTATTCGCCCGATACCTTTTCAATCAGCGCTCGTGCTCGCCAGTTCAGCTGCTTTCTCTTGATGACAGGAACGATTTCAGGTCCGAACGAATTCAAACCAAGCAATGCAATTATTGTGCAGAACAAGGATCAGATCCTTATTGAATTGTTAACCACTGCTCTTCCGAGTGCCAAGGAGTTCCGTGATGCCATCAAGTCGCTATCACCCGAGCAAGCTCGCTTTGCTACGGCTTACAGAGCTATGCAGTTGGATTCTTCGATATTTGGAATTTGTATAATTCAAGTCAAGCCGCAGCTGGAGGCTTTATTGGATCTACCTCCAAACTCGCTAATCAAAGAGATTAAATTGTCCCAGGATCTCATGTCCCTGTTCGTGGAGTTCCAGATTCCGCCAAGTTTAGTCTCTTACGACGGGGACGTGGGAGCAATTGCTGCTGAAAAGGTGGCAGTTGTCAAGCAACATGTGAAAGGAGTCCAAGATGTCATTACTGGAGTGAAGCAGGATCAGCTCCAGGAGGAAAAGCGCAAAGCAGACATGCGGGTAGAAATGAATACGACGGAACGACGCTACAAGGATGGTCGACCGGAAGATTTTGTTTTTGATGATTCCTTGGGTGGTCCTGCTCGTCGTAGTTCTCCTTCCCAAGGAGTAATTGGCCCCTTTGCACCATTAGCCAGTGTTTGTACAGCCTCAATGGGTCGCGCTGCGAAGCAATTTAGCACACCAACTGCTCGTGACAATAGATTTTCTCTTGCCAAGGCAGCTCGGCCCCCGTACAGCGCTCCTCCAGTCACTCAAGAAAGTGGTATGCAGCTTTTCGACGATCAAGTAGATGCTACCAGCTTGGACTTAGCGGAAGGATTTGATGTTCTTGAAGATCAGTTTTCCAATTTGAATGTATGCGACAGCTCGGATGACTTCACTTCTATTCCCAAGAGACTCGACAAAATGTTCGATTCGTTCGACAAGGACGGCGCCCTGCGGACCATGACGATCAAGACAGGCGACAACATGACGCGAACACGACAAGAGAATATTTTGACTAACAGTGTCACGACAAGTCTGTCTGCAGACGCTATTAAGGATGAAACAAAACGGGCTCTTGATCTACTGGATGCATTGTCTCGGAGTGGATCGTTACCTGTTGTTAGTGGTGAATTGCACGTTGTTGTCGGTGTTCGACATTCTTTTGAGAAAAATGTAATGGCTACTGTAATTGAAGAGAACGTCAATCCAATTGAAAAGGTTGACTACTCGTCTTTGTTGATTGCGGCGGCTGTCCACGACGAGAACATCTCCACCCTCCTTGCTAATGGCATGGAACCACCAGGTCTCGCATTGAAGAACCAGCGATTTCCTCCGTCATTGGGAGGTTTCATTGAGGATGGAGACGTACGGACGGAAGAGTCATCCTAAGGATTCGATTCGCGACCTGTCGTGAGTCAGCCGACATTATTTAGTTCTGATATTGACGCGGTTGAATCGCCTTTTGACCTATTCTGATGAAGGTGTCATTAAATAATCAAGTTGAACTATTTTGGAACTTGGAAGTATTTACTCAATTCTTGCAGTATTTACAAAAACCATACAGACCGTGAATATTCCTTCACGCGATTGCCACAGGTCTTTCTTCGTAACACAGTATTTTAGCTAGCTAAGACTGCCGCTGTCTATCTTCCTCTTCCTGTCGAGTAATTAAATCTCCCAGTTCACGCAATTGCAGTAATGCCAATGGTCCTGCCATCAAACCTTTGACGGTCCAAATGATTTTTCCTCGATTTTTTGAAGGCGCCAGCACAGCTCCATTCACCACAGCGGAACCAAGACTTGCCAATAGTATTGCCAAGGCAGGTGCTTGCAACAATTCGGCACTTTTTGGTGCAACATCCAGCATATCGAGTAGCTGTGGCGTTGATCGTCCAAAAGCAAAGGCGACCAAAAGAGCAGCACCTATCGAGTACAATTGAAAGGACAAGGGCAAATCGAATCGCTCGTACGGATCACCGATGAATTCTCCCAGTTTGGCTCGTCGTGCCCAGGACAAGGATCGCCCACGTGCCTTCGCAGCTTCATCTAATTTTTCGGGCGTCCAATCAGGTGTCATATTTGGGCTGATATTGCGTTTATCTATTGTTTCGACGGAGATGTGGGAGAGGGGTCGTAAGTTGGTTTTGTTTTGTTTTGTATTTTCAGCATAAACGGGACAAAGTCGCATATCACGACACTCGATTATAAATAATCCATCATAACAATAATAACACAAATACACAATACAGCACGTACCAGCAAAGGGTTGGATATAATCCTCCTCGAAAATCTTGGATCGCAAAGGCTTTCCTTCTTTGGTTTTCTTTTGGGCCTCCGCCAGGGCTCGGGCCATGGCATCGTCATCCATCAATGCTCCCATCTTCAAGCCAGAATACCGTCCCTGATCTGTTTCTCCGCTCTTATCAATGACCAATTTTGGTGGTGGTCCTTTCGGTTTCAATCGTTTGGGTGGTGGTGGTCGTTCCAATCCCATTAAATCGTACATGGCATTCCTCCCTCCCTGTTGCATAATAGATTTGACCAAATATCCGTATCCGTATCGACTCAATTCATCATAATCCAAAACACGCGGTGCTTCTTCAATTGTAATGGCCTTGTTGGGAGCACCACTGACGTATTCCAAGATTGGGTTCCCCTTGGTACCTCCCACGACTGTACCAATTTGTGCTTGAGCCGCGGTATCGGCACCAACTTGTTTGCGCTTGATTAAATACAACGTCAGTTCGGTTTTCAATTCGTCGAGCGTCAAAATTTCATTTTCATTTTTCTTTCTCTTTCTGCTGTTAATGTTCTTGTT
>Ga0100391_1001656_pt1 | contig 24442 bp, 12 predicted proteins | sample CryGeymeta201515_FD_81541 | JGI IMG/M metagenome (GOLD analysis project Ga0100391, IMG submission 81541) | Groundwater microbial communities from Crystal Geyser aquifers in Utah, USA - Crystal Geyser metaG 2015-15 | ecosystem: Environmental > Aquatic > Deep subsurface > Groundwater | place: USA... | reverse complement strand
TTGCTGGATCCAGGTCTAGGCCCTTCCTTGTTTGGTAGGGATTTGACGCTGGGCTACGAGTCAGGCCTTGGCTTCGGCAGCCTGGCGAGTGGATCTTCTTCCCCGAAGTGGGAATAGTCGTATTTGATTTCTCCCGATGTGTTCCTGTTTCTGAGTGGGAGACGGGATGGGGCATTCCGGGTCATTCCGGTGACGTCGGATTCGGGTCTCCTTGTCTCACGTTGCCTTCGGCTGGCTCTGACTGGTCTAAACATGCTGATGACGTTGGTGAATTTCTTGAAGCAATTAATTAAGTCCCTCAACTCTCGCACGTACCTCAAACCGGTACATCAGCTCCCAGTTCCCACACAACATCATCAACAAGATACCAAAAAAGGCATATTCAGTATTACACTATAATAATACCATGAGATTCATTTTAGTAGCACTTTCAATTCTCCATGCGACTTCTGCTTTTGTTGTTCCTTCCCAGCAGCATTTCCTTGGCCCCTCGACTGCTGTGAGCGTCCGACCTGTGGCACAGGAGTCGACAACGCAATTGCATCTGTTTGGCACTTTGAAAAAGATTTTCCGCAAAAAGACACAGGAGCCTGTTCCTACTGGGTTGATCGATACGAAAAAATTTGACAAAGTGACAGAAATCTTCCCTGGTGCCAAGACTAACTCCGAGCTTATCACTTACCTCCGCGCCAAACTCGTCAAGAGGGGCTACGAACTAGACTCCAAGACTCTCTGCGCTACTTCCCTGTGCTGTGATGAAGCGAGCCGCCCTCTTGAAACCCAGCTTTCCAACGTCTTTGACACCAATTTTAATATGGGTGGTTTGGCCGGATTTCCCTGGGGAGGTGTGACCAGTTTCGGTGCCATGACAGCCCACATCCCCGATGGAGGAAGCTGTGTGATTGTCCATGGTCCTCACGTTGGCGTGGACAGTGCTGGAAACGTCGGAACTGTAGAACGTCGTGGTCGAGTGAACGGTGGTGCGTGTTGTGGAAGTGCCGTTGCTGCCTCAGGTTACGTGTCGCCCGTTCATGCGGGAGAGCAAAAGAAGGCCACCATGCCACAAGACCCTGTTGATGCGCAACAGTACTTTGTTGGAAGTCTTTTGATGCCCTACGCTGAGCGGCTAGAAAAGGCCGAAGATGCCATGGTCGAACTTCCCTACGCCCTGTACGATGCTCAAAAGGAAATGATGGGGAAAATCATCAAAGCAGGATCTCCGAGCGATGCTTCTAACAGTACTACCAGTGAATTGACTACAGTTTTGGGAGGCATCCAGATCAACACACCTCCAGGAAGATTGGATTTTTTTTGCCATTGAACTTCGATGTGTACAAGAAGAACGGAGAATTCATTGAAAGTATCTTGTAGCTGGTAGATAAATTATTGATGTATGAATGTTGCAGCTAGCTATAGCTACCAAGTATTAGGGTTCCAGGAAGATGCAAGGTGGCTGTCCAGATTTGAATGATAATTTTTAAATGATAGGATGCATGTGCATATTTATCCAAATGGAGCATTCTTGAATTTAGGGTAGATGGCAGTCAAGGCCTCCACGTTTTGGATTTTATTCTTCAATTTTCCACGATACGATCTTCCTCATTCCTTCGACTACGTACCGTACTGCAGACGTACAGAAATTAGGGTTAACTCGAAACAATTACCGTCGAATACAGTACTTGAGCAGTCTGCTAGACTAGTAGACCTACTTGGAGCAGTAATAGGTACGTGTATCGTCTTGGGGGTTGAGGGCGACTATTGCACTGTCAACAAGCTATGCCAATGATGGCTGCCCCCACTCCAACCTAGATATTCTCCAAAAGCAAAGCTGAGCTTATAGGAGCGCTTCCTTACTCAAATGGTAGGTGAAACCTAACTTTCTTCCATTTTACTATTTCGCATGCAGTACGACTTGAAATAATAATCGTGTCTTTGTAAGTTTTCAGTGTTAAAAATGTAGTTACGTGAATGGTAATTGTTTTCCTTGATTCATTCTCTGGGCAAATCCTGCACTACTGCTGGCTACCGATTCGTTGTCATTGTCAATGACTGGCGAAATTGCCTTTCGTTTTTTTGTTTTAGTGGCAGTCGATGACTTCGTCGCTTTGGTTGTTGTTTTTCTTTTTGCTGTGCTCCCACCACCACCACCACCACAATCGCTAGCAGTAGCACCAGCTGCTGTGTTGGCTGGTGTTTGCTTCTTTCCCGTCATGCGAGCCGGAAATGGTTGTCCCTTGAGTAAGAATGTTGTTTCTCCCAGTGCCTTTTTTCCGGCTTTTGGATCGGGTGGTCGGGGACTGAAACGTACGCGAGAAATCCATGGAAAAGCATTTTGGCTGCCGTTGGTACTGTTTTGTTTCCATTTATTCACATCCTCTGACTGGCCGCTGCCACTATTAGCAGCAGCAGCAGCAGTCGCTTTGGATAATAAGGCCTGTAGCGAAAAGGGGGATCCTTCCGGGATGCCCGTGGAAGGACTGTAAAAAAAGAATCGTTCCAATTCGGGTACCAAAGGTTGCAAATCTTGCTGCAGTTTCCAGTTGTAAGATTTTTTGTAGCTTCGTTTTTCCAAATCTTGTTCATTTTCTGCTGCCATTTCCATCGCCGAAGTAACAGCAGTGCTGGAGGACGACGATTTGATCAAGGGGAGATTTGGTAATTGCGTCGTATCGGGTGACATCCATTCCGACGACAAAAAGTGCAATATACAACATAGGTATTCCTTGGCATCCATATTTCCCGGTGGAACTCCTGCTGGCAAGGTGAGGGCACACTCTCGAATGATCTGACGTGTCGAAATGCTGCGCGGATGAGCACTCTCCACGACCTGTAAGATTTTCATAAAGAGTGACGATACTTTCTTTTTCCCTCCCGGTGGATGCAAATCTTGAACATCTTCCCTGTTTAGATCGGTCCAAAATCGAGGTCCCGGAAGATGCCTGCGTTTCTTTTTTGTGGAATCACTATCTTTCTTGTTGTCATCCTCATCGTCGTCGTCGTCGTCGTCGTCCAAATCTTCGTTGTCGTTGTTCTCGTCATCTCGTCCACCTCCTGCTAATTGGCCGACCTTTTCTTTTGTCTTCAGCAATAGTTTCTTGAGCAACTGTTTGGCACCAGGAGCAGTTAGAATAGTTGATTCTTCTGGAAAACGTTCCTGATTATCATCCGGTACTACGTCCATGATCAATCGTTTCAAGTAAACCATTCCCGTTCCAATAGCCTTGCGAGGTTTAGGGTCGTGGTGTAAGGTCAAGGCGTAATCTTGCTGACTCCACGGATACGGTGTCGCCAGTGGTAAATCGTCGTCGTCATCGTCATCTTCCTCCGTTTCTTCGGAATCATCGTTATCACTAGTACTATCCAAGTCTTCTACTCCATCGTCGACATTCGTATGGGCGTTGTTGTTGTTGCTGTTGCTGTTGTTGCTGATGCTGTTACTACGAATGTCTTTTGAGGCAGCAGCAGCAGTAGTATCAGCAGCAGCATTTACTGTCGGGTAATAATTGTGATGATAGTGTTGTTCTGAAACAGCAGATGCAGATGCAGATGCATTATGTACTATAGTCGGTGCTTCTTCGTCGCTGCCTTCGTCGTCGTCATCATCATCATGTTCTTCTTCTTCTTCTTTACTGTAGCTGTCACTGCTATTGTTCTGATGATGACTGAGACTTTTACTGTTCATCATTCCAAAGCGTTTGCCACCACTGTGATACTGAACATGATTCGCAGTGTCATCATTGTCGTCATCATTCTCACTACTATTCGCATTGTCATCGGCAGCAGCAGCGTCGTCGTCGGCTCCTGCTGCTGCTGATGTAGTGGTGGTTCCCAGAGCATGTGCTATGCCTTTGTAATTATCATCTCCTCTTTCATCATCTTGTTCGGAGGAGAAAGCATTGTCATCGTCATCGTCATCGTCATCATCGTCATCGAGGTGCGTAGCAAAGCTTGCCATTATTAATATTTATTGTTATTATTATTATTTTTATTTCGTGGTAGTCCTTTCTTTTGCTAAATAATCAAAACGATTATTATTAATCAAAATGATTCAAATACAGAAAGCTACCTTTACTCTCTCTTGTAATTTCTCCTTTTTGTTGGATTGGCGGTGGTCGAGCTAGAGTGAGGACTATTAGCTACTAGTAGTAGACTAGTCTAGTAGAGGGTATTTTTAGTTGTTGTTGCGTTTCATCTGTTCATCGTCATGATGATCAGAGCGGCCGTCGAGGTTAGATAGGAGCTTGGATTACTGTACCTGGTAGTTGCTTCCCAAAAAGGGTCGCACACTTGTGCATTGTCATATTATGCACGACTGGGTTTCCGTTAATCACTTTTTTAAAAGTACAGTAGTAGTACGGTAGCTAGCTAGGTACGACAAACCAGCAGTACTACCTAGTACCCGGAGTAGTAGCTAGTCAGTCTACTACCGTAGTCTTCATCCGAATCCAAAAAATAATAATCATACTAGTAAAATAATAGAATAGCTAGTTTTTACGCTGATCCGTTGAACATTTTCTGTTAATCACATACAGTTACTGATAGGTGGCTATGATTATCAATCATCATACCCTAGTAGCTACTCTACTACTTTACGTAGTATTGTAAAGAGGACCAACATTTCCTTTCGAGATAAATAATTTTTAAGCTCAACATACCAACAGGAAATCGACTCAATCGTCATCCTGTCCAGTACCAGGTACTGTACAATACTTGGATTTACAGCTCATACGCACTAGTTCATGGTCTGGTGTCTGGTTCATAGTGAATAGTGACACACGAACATTACAAGAATCATTGCCATCAATATATAATAGAATATAATATAATAAAATATAATATCATGAAGCCAACAAAGAGCAAAGGGAGCATAAAACCTTTCCAACGACCAAATCAAGCTCTGGTTTTTGTAGTATTGAACAAAAACAAAGGTTTCTTTGTGACTGTCGCAGGGATCTGCTTCTTGGTATTGGTACACCATAACAATTATTTGTCATATTCATCGTCATCCTCCAATCATCAATACAATAATAATAATAATCATCATCACTCGTTGTTGTTATCAACACGTTCCATGTTGTCAGTAAATGATGACGGACAGAAGGAACATACCACCAGTGTCAGTATACCAAGAGAAGCAACTCAACAACAACAGGTACTTGTACAACAGCAACAGCAACAGCAAGTAGAAGAACGAAGGAGTTCATGTCGTGATGCTACAGTCATGGGCATGGCTACCAATTATGGTGTGCGTGAATACAAACGTTTTGTAGGATCTTTACGGAATACTGGATTTCAAGGACATGTCATATTGGCTATTTCTCCACAACCACTGCCCGGAGTAGAAGACTACTTGAACAGTCAAAATGTAACGATGAAACGTTTGACGCTCGTAAATTGTACCACAAATATACTTCAACAGCAAATGACGACGACGACGACGACGACGACGACGATTGCTACCAGAACACTCACCAGTCATGATTTAGAAGTTATGACGTGTGCTCATCCGTATCCTGATTTGAAAGTACGATGGGGACGATTCGGATTGTTGCGGGATTATTTGTTGGAATGTCAAGAATGTACGGGTCCTGTTTTGGTAACAGATGTTCGAGATACCTTTTTTCAAAGAAATCCGTTTGGATTCGATGCACCGCCCGTACGGGACGGTCAATTACAAGTCTTTGAAGAACACCGCATCATGCAAACAACACACTGGTTGGTTAAACAACCAGTAGAACGGTGCAAACCAGAAACAAAACCAATTGTCAATCATCCCATGCTGTGCAGTGGAACTACTATTGGAACGCGAGATGCAATGCTACAGTATTTGAATGATATGGTTGACGAGATGAAATTGTGGATGCAAGATCCAAAGTGCTGTTGCAACAAAATGAATGGTGATGATCAATCGATTCATAATTACTTGTACTACTATGCGGGTAAGTTACCGTACGCTCAACCGCAACGGAATCGCGTCGGATTGGTCCATACGGTCGGATCACAGGGCGCCATGATCTTTAACGAGAAACGAAAACGGAACATGGAATTAGGAAATATGACACAGCGTCAGGCTTCTATTGAACCCTACATTGACGATCCAGAACAACGATCGAAGGGACGGTGGTTGAGTTTGTCGTACGATCTTACCGATGATCAGGGATACTTTATCGATTTTGATGGACAGAGATCATTTATTGTACACCAGTACGATCGGTTCGGGATGCCATTGGAAGATTGGTTGGACAATTTGAGTGGTTTGTATCAACCCCAAAGGCCGTCCATGTACCAGCCTCGTCCTGTCAGCAGCCAAACGTAAAACAATAGTGTCATGATAGTACTCTACTTCGTTCCATAAACAAAGACATCATAATGACAGCCAGTGAACCAAAGCTACTGATTTATGACTACTAGCAGAACAAGGAAAAAGGAAAAATAAAAAGTCTGTATAACAATTTGATCGTTTTCTTTTTGTTCTACTGTACAAAATATAATGTGCGGCTGGCTGCACGACGCCAGTTCATCAGAACTGCGATATTCTTTTTGGCGACAAAACAAGGGACACAAAAAAAGACGTGTGTGGGTGGGTGGGGGGGTGGGGGGATTCCTCTCATTTTTAAGAAGAAATTGTGGTGTTTGTGGTGTTGCTGGCGACTGCACTTGTACTATTGTTTTCGAGGGCAAATGTGGTGTCTGCCTCGGCAAAATCTGACCCAGCAGTGGTCGTTTCTATTGGGACAACGGCTGTCGTGTTCACGTTAACAGTAGGTTCCAAAGTGTCTTCTCGGGCAACGATTGTCTTGTTCAAGTCAACAGCAGGTTCCAAAGTGGCCTCTGGGGTAACGACTGTCGTGTTCAAGTCAACAGTCTCCGTAGGGTACACAGCGGCATCTGGAACAGTTGTATTACTTTCTTCAACGATCGGTGAAGAAGTGGCAGTTTCCGTAATACTTTCAGGAAAGGCCGTGATGGAGGCAACGTCGAATTCTGGCTGAAATGATGATGACTCAAGTACACTATCACCTGCGCAGTCACATCGACAGCTGCACTCCACCTCTTCGCAATCAATTGAAATGGAATCGATTTTGCCAATGCGTTGAAAGTAACACAAGCCGACGGGAACATTTCCGGTAAACATGTTGTCGTGCAACAAGACAATCTCAACGTTGGTCAATCGATTCATTTCAAAGGGAATCAATCCTGTGAGATCATTTGATTCAAGTTGCAAGATACGGAGTGTGTCGTTTAGATTACCAATTTCGATTGGGATTTCTCCCACCAGATTATTCTCGGCCAGATCCAACCACGTCAGTGATGGCAATAGGGGAAGTTCAGTCGGAATCGATCCAGACAGAATATTCCCGCGCAGTGTTATCCAATCGAGCTGGGATAGAAGAGCAATCTCGGATGGTATGGTTCCAGATAACTTGTTGTTGGACAGATGCATTTCTTGCAAATTGGTCAGGAACGCTACCTCTGTCGGAATTGGGGCGAACAAAGTTCCGGAGCTGTTGGCATCTCGGGTACTGTTCAACCACAGGTAATTTAAGTTCGTCATCAATCCCAATTCTGTGGGAAATACTTCCGTCATAAGGTTGTCTTGAAGATCTAATGCAATCATGGTTTCGGCAAGATCGGTAGCGATTTCTGTGGGAATTCCACCTTGCAATTGATTTTTTTGCAAATGCAATTCCGTAAGAGATGTCAACATAGCCAGTTCTGGTGGTAGTTCACCGACCAGATTGTTGTCGTTTAATTCAATGACAATGTATTCTTGCAACGCATTGCAAACGGGAACTTGAGAATACCAAAAACATTCGTGCACGTCGTTATCGGTATCCGTTTTGAGCCAATTGGTATTAAGCGTCCAAGCATCACCATTGGTTGTGTAGTAAAAGGTTGCCAGGGCGAATCGTTGCATTTGTCGCTCCACGGAGTACGAGGAAACGTTGGGATCCGATAGCATCCAGGTCAATGCCATAGATTGCGGTGAATCTTCTTGTTGCAATGCGGGTAGAGTATATTCTGGAAATTCAAACAGCAAGGATGGTGTGACAGTGGGAGCATCGGTACTGGTGTCTTCCTCTGGCGTTGTTGTTGGTTCCGTTGTAGATTCGGGTTCTGCTACCAAAACGTCGGTTGGTGACGGGGTAGGTAGTGGAAAAGGACCTTCCGTTTCAAACGTAGATACCACGGAAGGGGCATTAGTGACATCATTGTCGTTGTCGTTGTTGTCATTGTCGTCTCGAGAGGCTAATGCCACCGGAATGATTACGAGCCATGCCACCATACAGATCAAGCACAAGATAATAGAAGCTCTAGCTCCTCCACCACAATATTCTTCTTTGACTTCATAAACCATTTCAGGTAAATCCTCTTCAATATCACCACGAGCAGCAGGACGACCAGCATCCGACATTTTCTTGTCATCTTGACCGATTGTTGCAGCTGTTGCAGCTGCTGGTGGTGCTTTAGCAGCTTCTTCAAAAGGTTGTAGTTGCGTTGGTTCTTCGGGTCCTTCCGATATTTCATCATCTTCAAATCGTACGATGGATCGTTTGGAAGTGTTCAAGGTACTATCACTGTCATCGACATTCATGGAAGGTCTACCACTTTCACCACCACTACCAGCAGCAGCAGCAGCACCAGCACCAGCAGCAGCAGCAGCAGCAGCAGTACCAACATTTCTGTTTCTATATTTTGCAGATGTCAGACTGCTATTACTGTCTTCCATGTTTTTGGAAGCATTGGCCACAAACGACAGACCACTACCTTCTCCTCCTCTTCCCACTTTAGAGGTACGATTCTGTTGTTTCAGTCTTGCTGCCAGTGCTGCTGCTGCTGCTGATGATGACGAAGTCCGAATGGACGAAGGCAGCCTCGAAGAAGTCCTAGCAGTACTAGTGCTAGTACTATTTCGACCAATCAGTGATCCTGCCTGTTGTCGAATTTTTTCCCGCAAACGAGCTTTGGCCGTTTCAGGATCCGTCATATCATCGTCGTCGTCGGCATTGTCATTGTCAACAACGTCACCAGTACCAAGAGTATTGGTATGGGTATCGTGGGTGGCACTGCTTTGGGAACCACTACTATTACTGCTGCCGATACTGGCATTGTCGTGATCATCACTGTGGTTTTTTTTATCAAACGTTGCAGCACCTCCATCACCAGATCTACTGGTAGAAGGAATGAAAACAGAATCGGATGGCACAGTAGACGTGCCATCAGGATCCGGAGGTGACGCGGATAATAATGATGCCGTCGTCACAGCGGCACCACCACTAATATGGTTACTGTTACTACTATTGTTGTTGTTGTTGAATTCTGCTGCTACCATTTTTCTTTCTCTGGATAAAAAAGACTCTTTTTTTCGTCGTCTTGTTGTTGTTGTTGTCGTTGGTTATTATTATTGGTGGTAACAGTTGTAATGGAGATAATGATGATGACTACTCAACAACAAAATAATACTATTATTTACTTTTAATATAATAATATTATAATATAATGCTTCCCCTGCTGTTACAGTAAGTTGCGTCTGTATGTGTTGTGTTTTCGGCCTTCTTGAGAGTTTGCAGCTCATTCCAACACACTACTAGCCTAGTAGTACCTGGTAGATTTTGTTGGCGTCAAGGTCATTATTCGTCACAACATCACAAAATCGTAATCATTCGCGCGCAACCGATGACCAGCAGCCAGCAACGTAATATTATACACTCTGATAGTATACTAAAAAAATTAACCCTACTATTATTATTATTATCGTCACCAAATTTGGTCTCGAAAAAACTAAATAATTTAAAAGAACTGGCACCAACAGGGACGGATGGCTACCTGGTACTAGACTACTACTAGACTATACTACTATGATAATCGACTAGCTAGCTATGCTACTCTCTACTACGACTAATAGTATCGTTTTTTGATGCGTTGTCAATTTTTGGAAAGCTAGTAGGGTTGCTCACCTCTTATTACAGTAATAAGTGCACCTCTGCACCTTTTCTTTTGACTGTGTACCACTATTTCGCACTTCCGTCGTTCCTCGCCCTGCCAGTTCAGTAACACTATCTCTCCTCCTCCTATCTGTTCGTCTTCGTCTTCCTCTTCGTTGTTTGCAGAATCGCGCACACATAGAGAAGACGTAAAATTTTGCTCGGTCTGTTGTTATTTTTTATTTCAGCGAACGATGCCCTCATGCATGATTTTTTGTTCAGAAAGAGAGAACCGACTTGAAAAAGGATTTTTTTTTTACACACACGAGGCCGGTTCGAGTCAAGCAAGCGGTGGATTGATGACTTTCTGCTATTAATACTACTGTTGTACGCTGGAACCCTCTCCTTCATCCATAGTTGATGACGTGATCAATAAAAAAGTACTAAGAATAGGGCCAGCTAGTAGTAGTCTACTAATAGAGTAGCTAATAATAATCCTATTACAGTATTATCTCACACGCACGAACCACTAATTTCTACCCGGGCATGCTATACTTGGTCGATATCAAAAATTTGGAACGAGAAACCAACCAAAAAAACCATGACTACTACGACTTACGACTATAACTTTATTATTTTGACACATAAGTCACAAGTCACACGTAACAACCTAACTACGAATAGCATTTCGATTATATTATAAGAATAGCATGTCTGTCTTTTTATCTTCATTTTAGTAATACAATGAACTAATAGCACAGACAGCAACGACAGCAACGATAATCAAAAGACGTGAACGAGAGCAACGAAAACGAAACGAAAGAATACATAATATACTCTACAGAAAGAAAAGTCGATTCTTTTTTCATACTAGATTACGCCTTGGTCGCAGAAACGAGACAAAAGGTTTACTGGTGTACACGTCTATTATTTCTTTCTTTTGGTTTCAACTAAAAATTCAAGGCGTCAATCTCCAAAAAGAAAATAATCATGGGATTTTTGGATAGCAGTAGCGAAGAATCATCGTCGAGCAGTCTTGGTTTTGGGCGTAAACAAAAGACCAAAACTGCTGCTGCTGCTGCTGCTCCAGCTCCTCCTCCTCCACCATCTGCTAAAAAGACTACGTCTCTGCTGGACAGTAGTAGTGACGAAAGCAGCAGCTTTCCACTGCGAAAAAGGACACCCGCTCCACCAGTCAACAATAGCAATAGCAACAACAACAAGAAAAAGAACGTTCTTGATACGAGCAGTTCCGGCGTGAGTTCTTCTACCAAACGAACACCACCCGCTCCTGCACCTCCACCGCCGCCACCACCCAAATCAAAAAGTTCCAGTTCCGAATCGAGCAAAACATCGAAAGCGTCTGTTCCTGTCGCTTCCTCCGCACCAACACCAACATCAGCGCAGAGTGACAACAACAGTGGTTCCCACCAGTCCAAGCAACAACAACAACAAATACTTGATGCCTCGCAAAAGTCGAATGCTTCCAACAAGAGTTCTTCTGCAAGGTCATCTCCGCAGTCGGTGATAGATCATCCCACAAATAATAACAGTAACGAACAAGAAAATCATGATGAAAATCATGACAAACAAGGACAAGTAGAAGTAGAAGAGCCCGCATCGACAAAAGGAGAAGAGGACGAAAACAGTAAAAGCAAATATAGTCACGAATCTCAACATAATAATAGCAGCAAGAGCAGTCAAGACTCCAAGACAAGCTCCTCCAAGAAGGAATCGAATCCATCATCATCACAGCAACAGCAACAACAACAGCAAGATAGTGTAAAAGAAAAAGAAACTCAAAGTAAAGGAGCATCCAACGCCTCCAAAAACGTAATACCACCACCACCGCCGCCGCCGCCGCAACAACAGCAACAGCAACAGACAACACAGGAATCAACAACATTGTCCGACGAACAGGTACCATTCCGGTACGAAGAAGTTATAGAGGAAGAAGAATTCATTGAAGAAGAAGTTATTGACGAAGAAGAAGCTGTACAAGTTAGTAGCAACACCGACATGGGTAGTGTTGTAGTGCTGGCGCAAAAACGAAAATCGCGGCAAGAGAGAGGAGCTATATCGGTAGTGTATCAGGAACCACACGTTACTGGCCTGCTAGAGTACAATCAATGGAAAGATTCAGCACTTTCTGTAAACGATCCGAATCACGTGGCGGAAGAACACGATAAAAACGAACTACCATGGTACGAACAAGACTACGAAGAACTTCCGTGGCATATGCAACCAGATTTGGATGAAGATGACGAATTAACGGCTTTATGTAAAAAAATACTGGTCGCTGGGGAAGACGGGGAAGTGAATGAGCGTATATTAGCTGATCGAACCGCACGGGTAGAAGCCAACGTAATGGGATTTGCTCTAAAATTAAAAAACAAGGCCATTGCCAGGAAAAATTCAAAGAAAAGCAAAGGTGTTGATAGTCCGAGCAAAAGCAACAACAATAGCAGCATTAACAACAACGACGGCGACGACACATCTAAGCAAACAGCTCACTCTGTTGCAAGTGAGAAATTGCAAAATAGCTCAACCAGTTTAGATACGATCAGTAGCCTCAGCAAACGGCGCTGGAGCGTCATTGACAGTGGAAGACAGAGTCAGAAATTGGAACGTTCGCCAGGTTCTCAAGTCAGACGGATGCAGAACAAGCGTCATTCAATATCAGGTGTGCCTGAAAAGGGAAATCCACGACCGCTGTCGTATCTGTTTTCTTCTATGGATGCGAGCAGCAATAGCCTCCCGACTGAGCAAGCAAGGTTAAAAATGATCGATAGTGGGTACAAACACAGCGCAGGCCGACGAAGCAGTTTGTTGGAGGCCAAAGCAATGTTGAAAGCACAAGCACAGGAACTTTCCGAGGAGGTTCCAGAATTACAAGCCTTTGCACCAACGCAGAAAACCGATCAGGCCCCATCACAGTCACAACATACTCGACAGCAAGAACAAGAACAACAACAGCAAGAGCTTCCACCTTCTCGGAGATATCCTATTGAAACAGTACAATCCGGGGAGACGGATAGTCTTTCGTCTGCTTCTGCGGATGTTCGAGAACATCTACGACGGGCTCCTTCACCCCTCTTTCAACAAACCTACCAGGTACACCCTCCCGCATACGTAGCAGTTAACACCAGTGATACCAGCAGTATTCATAGTGCTGCGTCGCGCGTATCTTTCCCGGACTATCCTTACCAGCGACCGTATACCAGGGGAGATTCGCTCAGCAGAAACCAGTCAGCGTATGTCTTCTCTCGTAAGGATGATGACAGCGTTCCTTTTGACGAACCGAAAGGGCGAGAGTTGTTTCAAGATGAGTACTACTGCGACAGTTTGAAGCTATTTGGTCGGAAGGGTCCAGACCATCACAGCTATTACTCAAGCCTATCGCACCTTAACCAGAAAAGCAGAGAAAAATCGAGACAGCAGTCCCGACATGGCGATCCTCCAGGATCCATGCTTACATCGTATCTACGAGGAAGGCGTGTCCAACCGGATGCTAGTGGCATTCAGAGACGGTCAAAGAAAGACGGGGTTAATGAAATGCCCCTGAACCGATACGCGACCGATACAAACACCATGTCAGCCTACCGTCAACTCAACTGTGACCCCGACCCCGGCCCTTCAATGGAAGCTACTGAATCGTTTCCGCCACCAGAGTTGCATTGTAAAATCGAGATGGCTCGAGCGCAACAAGAAGAGTTGGAGAAAAATCCCGGTCCTGTACCAGAAATTTTCCAAGATGAAATTGAGGACCTTGAACGGCAATGGAAGGCATACTCTAACCAGGTGTCGTCACCAGTCTGCAGTGTTCGCGAAGAAAATAATCTTGAAGATTTGAAGAGCACCAAGAGTAATGACAATCTTATTGGAGCCTTTCAGGATCCCACCACTGGTGGCGTTGAGTTGATGGAAGATGAGCTAAACCTTCGGAAAACTGGCAAATACGTAGCAGAAAATGAGTCCGATACAAGTCCCTTGGAGCACGCGTTGAAACATTTACACGATGACAATCCTATTCATAGCGAATCGAAAAGTTCATGCTGGCAGTGTTTGTGGGATAACCTTTTGGGAGCTGGTGTCTGTTGTTTTTGCGCGGCAGTTTGGATCGCAGTTGTGGTCGTGGCGGTGACAGATGCAGGTTCCCCTTATAGTTCTCAAATCATCCAAGATGAAGAAATCCAAAAGCCAACAGAGGCACCGAGCTCCGGTCCCATCAGTAATGGCGTTGATATAGAAAGCTTACTGCCATCGTACAGCGTTGAAACCATCCAACAAGACGAAATGTCCGCTCAGTCTCTTGCATTGAAATGGATGAAAGAGCAGGATATCAGCAGTCTCACTGAGGAGAAGTGGCTCCAGCGATTTTCATTGGCCACATTTTATTATGCCGCAGTCAATGGTGAAGTCAACGTGACGGATAGCAACGACACCCGCAGCGATTTTGACATGGGCAACTGGATCAATGCCGATATCGACGAGTGTTTGTGGAATGAAGGGCTGCTTTGTAACAAGGATCAACTCTTAACTCAAGTTAGCCTTCGCGACCAGAAGCTGCGAGGAAGCATTCCCCAAGAAGTTGGGCTTTGGAAACGTTTGCTCAGTCTTGACTTGGGTAGCAATCCTCTACTGAAAGGAATCATTCCGAGCACGATCGGTCTACTGACAACCCTCCAGGGCTTGGATTTGCACAGCTGTGACTTAGAAGGCGGATTGCCAAGTGAGCTCGGTCTTTTGGACAACCTGGTGTGGTTAACTCTGGCAAGTCAGACAGGTGAAGGTGAAGTTCAATCTTCTCGTGCCACAGGTGATAGAAAACTGTCATCGACATTACCGACTGAGCTCGGTCGTTTGACGAAGTTGGAGCACATGCGGCTGGAAAGCAATAACATACGCGGACAGATTCCCACGCAACTCGGAAATCTCGGACAGCTTCGGACGCTTGTACTGCGCGAAAATGCCATTGTCTCTACTATCCCAACGCAGCTTGGCAGACTCACACAGCTGCAGGGGCTTGCCCTCGACTTCAATGGGCTTACAGGGAGCATCCCAGACGAGCTCTCTAAGCTCACGAATGTTGTTGAGATACATCTCTCCGAAAATAAATTGGACGGAACGCTGCCGGCATCGTTGAGCGAATTATCTTCGAGTTTATCATGGTTGTCGATTGCTGGAAATTCCTTTGTTGGAAGCCTCCCTGTATCGTGGTCCGAGATATCGAAACTTGAAGTGCTCCAACTAGAAGACAATCCTGGTCTGACCGGTTCAATTCCCATTGAATGGGGGGCAGAGTGGGCCGAGCTCAAACGAATATGGCTTCACGAAACTTCGCTTGGCGGGGATGTGCCTATTGGGCTTTGCTTTCTGAAGAACGAGTCAGAGTACCCACTCGAGACTATTGGTATCAACTGTGACAAAATTGGCTGCGACTGTGGTTGCTGGTGTAGTTAGCGGATAGCTTGTTGTCTCCCACAATGAAGGAATAGCAAAACCGTAGTCCTTCAGTCATTCAAAATTTTGCCTACCAATATCTCTACAGTAGTACAATAAACGAAGAATTTATGATAGTAAAGCGATCGCTGTGTAGGCGTAACTTCAATGTCGGTGGAGTGAACGATGTTTCCAATAAAACCGGAGGTGTCGGTGCGCAAGAGTTGACGAAATTGTTTGTCTCTAGAGAGTTGTCTAATCGTTTCGAACCGAGAATGCCATGATGACCATGTCTCGCCGTCAACCTGGCTACGCTAACTCATGTCGACTGTGCTTGAGTCAATGGCACTTACACATCACATGGCAATCTCATCTTCGGCAATGTCCGCGATTGCCTCTGCACGACCAATTATTGTCTCGTGAGCTTGTCGCCGTTGCTTCAGACCTGTGTAAGCTAGTGTCACGCTGAGCTTAAAACTGAGCTTGGTTAGCTCACTCAAGTCATCCCAACCTTATCAACGCGTATCAGTTGAAATAATAATAGCAACAATAATGAATTAGAGGGTGCTGCTGGAACTACCGCCGAATTGTGCTTGCCACTATTTTGCACTGTAGGTGCTTGCTAGGAAGCCAGATCAAGGTACTACAGCCGCGATTGTTTCCAGAGATTTGGAAAGTTGGCCTGGCGCTTCTCCTTGGCAGCTCGAATGGATTGTGGTAAATCCTCGGACTGCAGCGCCATGACATTGTAAGAAATGATTTGTTCCAGGCTATCCGCTACTGTATGATCTCGTGCGTAAAGGAGTGCTTTCTTGGTACCAACCACGGCCACAGGACTGTTGGCAGCAATGGTCTGGCACAGTCGAATACCGTGTTTCAACAGTTGCGTCGATGGATCATTACCATCTGATATTACTTGACTGACAAGACCGTTTTGCAAGGCCTCGTTCGAGTCAAAATTTCGTCCCGTTAAACAGACATCGCGGACCCAAGATTCATTTCCCGTTATTTTCGGTAAGCGCTGCAACGTTCCTACATCGGCCGCCAGTCCCATGCGTACTTCTCGGACGGAAAAGGTGGTACCGGTGTAGCAGATACGAATGTCCGCACAGCAGGCCAAGTCAATACCACCACCAATGCAACATCCGTGCAAAGCCACGACAACTGGCACAGGACATGTTTCGAGTTGAGTAAAACAGGCTTGCATTTGTTGTATCTTGCTCGCCATGGAGAGTCCTTTACGAGCTGGGTCAGCAGCAGCAGCAGCAGCAGCAGCAGCAGCAGCGCGAGTCCCCGTTGCGCTGACAGTGCTACTAATACTGCTGATTGTATTATTATTATTTGTAGTAGTATCTGTTCCGTCAGTGAAACTCAAATCGGCCAAATCAATGCCTGCACAAAAGCCTCGACCACTCCCCCTCAACAAAATACAACGACAACCGTCACCCGTACGACCGAGACGTCCAAAACAATCTCCAATCTCCCGCCAGAGGGGAGCATGAATGGCATTCAACTTTTGTGGACGATTGAGTGTAACAACAACAATAGCATGATGGAGTGATGAGGATAGTGGAACCTCAATTAATAGGAATTGATACCGATGGTCCAGTGGGTGTTTTTGCATCATAATAGAATAACTTTTTGTGTAGGTGAATTCGTAGACTATTACTAGACTTGCAAAAGTAGCAGTGGGTGACAAGACGAGGATTGTTGGTATGGTAAGTTGTTGGAAGACACCGATAGCTTTATAATAAGCACGAAGCTGCGCAGACTTAATACTACTCTAGATGGATTCATAAACTATGAGATTTGAGTCATCCATCCAATCGCACACTTGTTCGTGAGGTATCGAACTTTCCCTTGAACTCTTTTACTTTTCCCCTCCAACCGAAACACCACAGATGATGGTAGGGTAGTCTACTAGTAGTAGTAGCTGACTACTCGTACAAGTCCAGGGAACCGTTGTGGCTATGGACCTATTAGCGAGGTTATGGTTGCTTCGAATCCGCAGCACCTGCAGCAAGGGTGAATGATTCTATTTTGTTGCTATGCATATAACAACATACAACATGATCCGAGTAGTAGTGGGCAGAGGAAGTGCCATGCTGTTGTGCTCCTTTTTTCGTACAACAACCCAAACCACATGTTAGGATATTAAAAACAAACTGAGATCACATGATTGCTACAGGGATTGCAATAATGGTGATAGCCGATTGCTTGTCAACAAAACAAGTGCACAAGTAAGAAAAAGAACGTAAGAAAAATTGTGCAAAATACACACCAAGAAGCTACATGTTGGAAATAGTACACCACCACTGTGGGCAAGGGATAGGAGAGACTGCTGGTGCGCAAGGTGACTTTCAAATACTACCATAATACTAATAAGAACGCGAAGAAGAAAGGTACTACCGGTACAACATTATCTTCCTACACATACATCATCGCTTTCGCAGTCACGGAGTCGCAGTCACGGTGGGCAGATTTTGCAAAGAATTCAGGCTGCATGTGGTTGCTTCTCTACAACAGCACCGAGAAACAGTTCCCAGAGCAGAGAAACGATTCCTAGTGCAGCACAGACATTTCTACAACTACTGCCAAGCACCGTACCTCTCAATCGATGCCTCCATTTTTGAAGGTAGTCCTCCCGAAGGAGCTTCAGAGCAAACACAAGACGGTATGCAAAAGTGCTATAAACCAGTTGCTCAATAAACTCAATCTTGTGTCCTCGGAGATCACTAGCTAGTAGTCACCGCAACCAGCATTTTGGCTACACCATAACAATCTGGGTGCTGATTTGACAAAAATTGTAACAGATCAGACTGGATATCACTGCTAGCTAATAGTCACCGCAACCAGCATTTTGGCTACACCATAATCTGGGTGCTGATTTGACAAAAATTGTAACATACCAGGCTGGATATCACTAGCTAATAGTCACCGCAACGAGCATTTTGGCTACACCATAATCTGGGTCCTGATTTGACAAAAATTGTGACACCAACTGGTAATTTGACAAAAATGTGAAATTCTCACCCCAAGAGGGGATCGAACCCTCGACCACACGATTAAGAGTCGTGCGCTCTACCAAACTGAGCTATCAGGGCAGTGTTCCTTCACTTTCACACTCCTTGCAGAATTGGGAGCGTTACTTACACTTCAATAAAAGTGAAAGCACCCCAAGAGGGGATCGAACCCTCGACCACACGATTAAGAGTCGTGCGCTCTACCAAACTGAGCTATCAGGGCAGTGCTGGAAAGATTGTTTCAATCCTTGCTGATGATGGATGGGATTTTATGCTATAATAATACATATTATAGTATTAACGAGTTGCAAATGAGAAGAGCAGAGTGACATGTTATTACACTACTGGACTACGCTAAACGCTAAGACGACCATCAGCAGCTTCCAGTCCAAGAATTTAAAGCCCTCAAAGCGATAATTTTACTAATAGCCCCGTTACGTCAGCCCAAATAAGAATTTCTTCGAGAGAGGGCACAGTAGACAGCAGGTCGCGTCAACACGCTGAGTTATCGACGAATCAGACCCAATGGATCTGCGAACAAAAATGCGATGAAAAAAAGATTTCTATTATTCTTGATTCTAGTTTAATATACCGCATACCAGGTAGTAACGAGTTGTTTCTACTGCAACTTTTGATATTTATGGTTTGGCGGAACCACTTACCACTGAACATTTTTCCTGTCAATTTTAGGGGCGCCATCAAGCGTTGCTCCTCTGCAGGCAGCTTTTAGTCGGCCTCAGACTTCTGCCCAATACGAGTCTGAACTCACACGAGGAGCTGCCTCGTGACTCGAAACGACGTCATCGACGGCGGCAGTTTCCAGCGAGTCTCCTCCTCTTGATTGTGCGTCAGCAACACATGTGTTTGCAGCATAAACGTCATCAAACAAGGAAGATTTGTGCAGGGGCAAAGGTTCGATAGGTATTTCAGTAGTGCCTGCTGCTACACCGTGCTGTCTTTCCTTAAACTCGGTATCCTGCATTGTAGCTGAGATCTTTCTCTTGGCTTGCTTGGACTTGGCTGAACTCTTGTAGTTGTCATGCAAGAAATCACGAAAACAGGCACCAATCTTTTCTCTCGCAATTCGTTCGGAACATTCGTACCACCTTCCGGCTTTGTAAGTGACGAAACTACCAACGGCACTAGCCTCCTTAATCAGATTGTAGATGCGGCTAACGATGGCACTTTTTTCGCTTCTATTCGTAGCTTCTGCATATTCTTCGAGAAACAGTTTTACCGTCAATCGGAATCTACGATTGCCTGTCGAGTCAAAGCACTGCTTGCTGCGACCACAAATAACTGTGAACTCGCACGGCTGGAATTCCGGAGGCAGCAGCTCTTTGGCGTGCTTGCTTCGAGATTTCCAGTACGTGCTGGCGGCAGTAGATTTGACATGGTATACTTGCTTGGGTGATGGTGGTTTGGTAGCGGAGGACGCTTGCGTTTTGTAGCAGCCATCAAAGGGCTGGTAGGCGAGGGGCATACGTTTAGTCATGATCATATTCTTCTACTTTTTCGCTAATGGTTGAGTTTTATCGTGCATCGAAATTGTGTGCTGATATGTCGAACATTCGCTGACTATAGATTTTCATAGTTGCAATGACAATAAAAACAATTGAAGTATACCAGTATGTAATATTGTATTTCTTTATCCTTATTATGCGGGTCTAGGCAGAGGAACTGTGAGTGACATCAGGGCAAAAACGATCGAAAATGTGACTAGGTTTTTGGAGTGAGAATTTCGAACGACCGAGAGTGAATGGCCTTATATCCTTGAAGCTGTCAGAATACTTAAATAACCCAGACTATCCTAATTTCTGTAGAAGCTTTATCAATTACTAGGTAGACCGACCTACTACTAGCTAGTAGTAATCCAAACTCTACCTGGTGGCGCATGGTAGCGCATGGTACCCTGGTACCGGTAGCGCATGGTAGCGCATGGTAGCGCATGGTAGCGCATGGTACCTGGTAGCGAATGGCAGCGAATGGCAGCGAATGGCTGGGTAGAGTTTGTACGTAACAGATGGGCTCGAGATTGTGGTAAAGTCCAAAGCCGTGAAAATAAAGACTCTGGAATAAAACGGTGCGATGCCTAAGATTCAGTGAGAACGGGAACTGAGATCTGGCACGAGGTTGATGATTTTGTAAGATCGAAAAATCAAATCGAATTACCTCTTTAATATTATTTATCAACGTCTCGGAAGCACTCTGGGAAACAATATCGCACTGCAACACAAGCACGATCTCCTCTGTCAATTTTTTAAACGTGCGTGTGTGGCTATCAAACATCTTTCAACCTTCGAGGCACTACTGCACTGGCCGACGTATGTGGTGAAACCGGTTGAGTCACAGTTAAATATGGTTACAATATAGCAGTCTGTGATGAGTACTGCCTAGTAAAACACAAGAGGTGCTGTCTTGATCGCAACCGATGTGTAGATCTGAGAGTAGGTCAGGGACCATGAATCTAACTCCTGGCATCCGCAGGCCTATATCTTGTCGTTTCCGTTCGTCCAATTTTTGTTTTCCTGCGTGCCTTCTGGAGGCGACCACAGCGAGCCTTTGTAAAAGCAACATCCAAAAATACTTCGTATCTACTCTACTACTAGAGCATAACAATTGACCACATCATTATTTGATTCGGTAGCAGACAGCATGCTTTGTACTCCGAGTAGTCAAAAAATAATGAGCATCCAACGTTTCTAGATCCACCTGGGCTAGAATATCCGGATATCTATTTTTCTACCAGCCAGGTACTGTAGTAGCTACTACTACTAGTAGAAGCTAGTAGTACGTGGTACGTACTGGCTGTACTCACATTCAGTACTAGTACTACGCATCGTCATGATTGTGAATAAATCTAAGATCTTTTGAAATCCTCGGAAAGAGGCCTTTAAGGATGAAAGACAATACCAGGTACCAGGTACCAGGTAGACCGAAGACCGATGAACCGACCTCACCGAGGCCATCCTTTGCTTGTCGTGTTCAACTTGATATCCTTTCCAGAAAATATTGAATGAAAATGAAGTTGTTGTCGGTTTTACGTCCCCTTGCCTCCTCGGCCACTGGTTGTGCTTTCCTTAGCAGAAGTTCTTCGAAAGCTTTCTCGCCGGCCTTGCTTCCTCAAACATCTCGGTTTCGTGACCATCAACTTCGATCTATGGCCTCCAATGATAGCAATAAAAGTGCAGACGCATCCAAGGGTCAGTTTGATGCTGAAGCTTCAAAAATTTACAAGATCATTTCCGAGAATCATCGGCATCCGTCAGGTCCTTGGGTGACCATGTTGGATCAGGTGCACAATTACGCGGACAATATCCTTCAGAGGAAGGATATTCGTGTATTGGATCTTGCAACCGGACCTGGTGAACCAGCCGAAACGATTGCTCGACAATTTCCTGACGCCACAGTGATTGCTACGGATGTATCACCCGATCAAATTGCCATTGCCGAACAGACCACTCTCACCTTGCCTCACATGACGGCACAGGTGGCTGATATGGCCGATCTTCACCAATTTGACAATGATACCTTTGATGTTGTGACTTGCTGCTACGGGTTCATGTTTGCCAGTGATATTCCCCGGGCAGTCAGAGAATCGTATCGAGTTCTTAAACCAGGTGGACGATTGATTGCTACTACTTGGAACAAGGTTACCATGTTGGAAAAGGCTAGAGCCATTATGGAACGTGTCCTTGGAGAACTTCCACCACCACCACCCATCAATCCACTAACATTGAAAGAACCAGGATTGTTCGAGTCGATGCTCACCGATGCCGGATATTCCAATGTAGAAACAGCCGCTCATGAGTATCCTATGGATCTTACCAAAGATCCGGAACATCAATTCCAAGCTGCGACTATGATCATCAAAGCATCTTTGGATGAGATTGATGGTGGTTGGGAAAAGGCACGATTGGCCTACGATGCTGTCAAGTACGATCACGGTGAGTACAATGATCAAGGACACTGGATTTTGCCAGGAAACGAGTACAAGCTTACCGTGGCAACCAAAAAGTTGGCATAAGAAGAAAAAAGTAACGAGAGGCGGATCATTTATTATTATTATTATTCTTTGTTTTTGATAGTCTAGTTGTGTAGAGGATCATATTGCGACCCATAAAGGGTAAATAATCTGAACAAATTGTTGGTCGTCCATCACCGCCATCACTCATGTCATCATTGTGGTGGTCATTATAGAGCGACTGTAAATACTGACAAAACACTCTATAGGAACGTACGGGTTGTCCTTTATAAATGCGATTGGGAAAGAGAGTTGGCATGACACAACATGGAAGAAGTGCAAATGGTACTTGCAATCGTTGTGCCAATCTAATAATAGGTTCCGTGGCTTGATCTGGATGCATTCCTACTATCATTGAACAGTTATGAACCAGTTCCTGTTGTTCTTGGGAAATTGCTATTGATGTTGTTGTTGTTGTTGTTGTTGTTGCTGCTGCTGCTGCTGCTGCTGCTGGTGGTGGTGCAGCATTTTTATGACTGATACGGTCATCTTCTTCAGTGTTGTTTTTGTTGATGTCGCAAGCATTACCAAATAAATAACTGCCATCTCCTTCCAGAGCAACGGCAATAACGGGTATAGATCTAGATCTGCTGGTGGTAGTGGAACAAGAAAAGGCACTCGTAGCAGTCGTTGTTGTTGTTGTTGTTGTTGTTGTTGTCGGTACAGAAGAAAGACGAGGATTTGGATCCATTACTACGGATGGTATACCCCTTGCTTGTAAGATCATGCTCAATTGTCCTTTGCCACCTGCCACATCCAATACACCCGATCCACGACACAACGCATCTTTCCCGTACGTATGGATCAGCCATTCAGCAAAGAGCACGTGTCGTTGTGTTTTATCGTGCATGACCCATCCTGTCGTAGTAGTAGTAGCGTCATTATTCCTGGTTTTCGTAGTTACGTTTTGTAGTAATAATGCCGAAGATGACGGGGAGAAAGGCTCATCATTATCATTATCATCATCATTGTTATCATCATCATTCTTAGTTTGGTCAGTAGTAGTAGGAAGGAGCAACTTTACAATATCATGACATTCCAACAGTTTGTTTCCTCTGCGATTTCGTTCAATAGCTTTCGTTGGAACTAACTGAAATACCATTGTTGAATAATTCTGGTTGTTGTTGTTATTGGTGGTGGTGATAGTGGTGGTGGTGGTGGTGTTTTCTATTTTGGTTTTGAATATCGGATCCATTAACACGTGCCATCGACCCGTTGTATAATGTTTTTGAGTATCACTCTTGTGATTTGAATTCGTAGTAGTTGTATTAGTATTAGTATTAGCATTAGTATTAGTCGTTGTTGTTGTGGTGGTGGTGGTAGTAGTCGGTCCAGTAGCAGTACTTGCCAACAACTCCTCGTTGTCATTTTTAGAACGAGAATAATAATAATAATAATAATAATTGGAAAGATATTGTTTCAATTTGTAAACATCCTTACAGGACCGAACAAAGACATGAACTGGTTCACAGTGCACGAATAATCCGTTTCCTTCTGCTTCTGCTCCTGCTGCTTCCAATAATGATGAGTTTGGATGATTGCCGTTGACTGCCCGATCATCATCATTATCATCATCATCATTATCATCATCATCATCATCATCATCATCGTTGTCGTGCTTTGTCTTTTGATTGCACTTTAACTTTAGCAAGTTGTTGTTCACCACTGGTATAATGACACGACCTTCCACAACTGCTAAATTCCATTGAACAAACTTTATTCTACAAACATGGATTGTTGCTGTTACGGTTGCAACAACAGTCGGCGGTGGCGGTGGCGGTGGCGATGGCGATGGCGATGGTGGTGTTGGTGTTGGTGGATTATTTGTTGTGTCTACCATGAATTGGATTCCTTTTCGATAGAGTAGTTGTTGTTGTAAAACACTACATGAAAATCAACCTGCTGCAGCACAATTATTATTTAAAAAAAAAAAAGACAAATCGAGTTTTCGTATTATTTATTTATTCTTATACCGAGATTCTTCTCCGCGTAAACACAATTTTAACCCACAACAAGATACTGCCTTC
>Ga0100391_1001654_pt1 | contig 24454 bp, 21 predicted proteins | sample CryGeymeta201515_FD_81541 | JGI IMG/M metagenome (GOLD analysis project Ga0100391, IMG submission 81541) | Groundwater microbial communities from Crystal Geyser aquifers in Utah, USA - Crystal Geyser metaG 2015-15 | ecosystem: Environmental > Aquatic > Deep subsurface > Groundwater | place: USA... | reverse complement strand
AGCTAGTTGTACTTCTAGTAGTAGCACATAGTAAAAAAATTCGGCACAGGGGGTAAATACCCCCTGGAAGTGCAGGGGGCAAATACCCCCTCCCCTGCAAACACACGAATCGGAAACGCAGCCGTACTGGTACCTCAGCAAGAGAGGAGGTGCTGGTACTGTAGTACGGAATGGTAGTACCATCAGGTAGTTCTTGTCTACTGTACCTGGTACCATGGTAAGAAGAAGTCGAAGAAGCATTGCAACGTTGCAACCAAGCCAGTATAAAGACACAGCCAGCGACTACCATACCTAACGTTTTTACCAGTGAAGTGTTCAGCCACAGCAAGAACAATAATACCAGTATGCATTTCATAAAACATAAACTATCATAAAATAAATCATAATAATACCAGGTATATGCACCAGTAGAGGCAATAACGAAAAGATGGCAGGACTAACACAAAAAACAAGAGCACCCTCGTTGGACCACTCCACATCCACCGGTGATAGTCGAAGTAGAACTACTAGTACTAGTACTAGTACTAGTAGGTGGCCACATGATGGAAGCACACGTGACGAATGTAAATGTAAGAACAAGAGCACCAAAAGTCAACATTCCAGTCCCCATCGAAGCCACAGAAACTGCAGCAGGGATTGTCCGAACAATGGCGGCAGCACTAGCAGCACTAGCAGCACTAGCAGCACTTGTAGTAGTAGCAGTAGCAGCAGTAGCAGCAGTATTAGTAGCAGTAAGATTCACCCCCGTCTTGCCTTTTGCTCACACGATTTCATCTTAAAACACAAGAAATCGAATAATTTTCATAAGGATTACAAAATGGGCAAGCTATTGGGTGAAGGAGGTTTTGGTGGTTGTTACGTGGTCCAAAAACGTAGTACAGGTGTTTGGAGAGCCGTCAAAATTCTGGTCAAAAATACACCAGAGGCACAAGAGGAAGCCTACGCTGAGTTTGCCGTCATGTCTCAATTGGATCATTCCAATATTTCCAAAGTGTATGAACTGTACGAAGACGATGCATCCACTTACATTGTGACAGATCTATACAAGGAAGGAGATTTGTTCGATTTGGTAGAAACAAAGAAACGCCTAAACGAATACGATACGGCACAAGTGGTATGTTTTCTTGATGTTTTTTGCTTGGACTTTGTGGGTCTACTGTTTCTCTTTCTCTCGATCTGTTCACTCAACTAGTGAGTTTGTCGATTCTTCTTGCACAGATTACCAGCCTGTTACAGTCCATTAGTTACCTCCACAAACGTAATCTGTGTCATCGTGATTTGAAGCCAGAGAACATACTTCTCGATGGAAGTTGCTTGGGATCAATTCGTCTCATTGACTTTGGTCTTTCACGGTACCAACTATCCTCCTCATGTGCAACATTTCACGATGCCGTTGGTTCCTTGGAATACGTTAGTCCACAGGTACTAAACCAATGCTACACCAAAGCCTGTGATGTTTGGAGTATTGGTGTGGTTGCCTTCGTACTGTTGGCGGGACGGGTGCCCTTTGGGGGTGAAACGGATTCTCTCGTCATAGAGACCATTCAAAAGGGAACCTATTGCATGACGGAGCCCTTTTGGAAGGATATATCCAACGACTGCAAAGAATTCATCAAGTTGCTCTTAACGTACGACGAAGCAGATAGACCAACAGCCGAACATGCCCTGGAACATCCTTGGATCGAAGCTATGCGCGTCAAGTACCTCAAGAATAACGACGTCGAAATTCAAAGACTCCTACGAGAAGCACTGCAAGCACTGGAAACCTTCCAAAGTCAAGAATGTCAATTCAAACAAGCTGTTGCTGCGGTAATGGCGGCTCAATTCTTTACCAAGAGCGATCGGAAGGTTATTGATCCCGTATTTCGAATCCTAGATCGTAGTTACACAGGAAAATTATCGGCAGAAGATTTGCATTTTGCGTATTGGTATACGGACTTTTCTGGTAAGGAAAAAACAGAGGCACAAATAAACAAGATTATTCAGGAAGTTAGCTTTTCACGATCCGACGACATTTCTTACAGCGAATTTTCGGCTGTCATGATGCTGGAGACTGGACTCGCCAAGAATGATAGACTTCGAGATGTCTTTGATTACTTTGATCGGTCCCATAAGGGCAATATTGGTTGGAGGGACTTGGAGCATGTACTATTTGCCACGCAGAAAAAAACGTGTTCTACTGAGAATCACTGCAGAAGGATTATTGCAGAAGCTACCGACGGTAACAAGTCAATTTCCTTTCGCAAATTCAAGTACATTATGCTACCCAAGAGAGGAAGAGTAGAGGGTGAACAATAAACATAAAAAGCTGTTGTTATAGAATGTACGTGTTCGGTTCTAAAGTCATGAATTGAAGTACATCGGGCTGGTTGAAGCAACGGTCAGGAGAGAAAAGGCAGTACCAGATAGGGCTGGTGGTTTGGTTGGATCTCATCTGCAATCGCGTCATTGCTGGACTGTTGCAATGGCAATGATTCGGTGATATAGAAAGCATATTAGAAGACAACACATTAAACGACAAGCAAATGCTAGACAAACCGCTTACTCGTTTTCGGAAGTAGAATATTCAGAGTCTCCTCGGAATGTTCCTGCGACTTCGTGGTAATCTCCTCGGAAGAATCTACGACAGGAGTAGCGCAAGGAAATGCGCCATTCGCCAAGACGAAGAAGTAAAAGGGAATGGGATTCACGTTTTAACATTTCTCGGTCGGCCGGCTGCCTGCCAGTGAAATATTACAACAACATCTAATCGCAATGTGTGCTGCAGATTAGATTCATGGCTCGTATCCGCATTGAACCCCTATCCTCATAAGATTTTTTCTTTGGCTCGGCTAGAAAATTGGCGCTCGGCATGGCGATGATTGAGCATGTGCTTTCGGCTTTCGGTGTCATGAATAGGTTGATAGCTGCCTTTCCTTGTTCATATGTGTTTAACGATCTCAAGATCAAGGGCAGCCCTGATCGCTATATTGCTATCGAGAATAATCATAGTAGATTCTCAGGACAGCGACGGCAACGAGGACGCACTGGATTGAGAATAGACAGTGGCAGCGTTGCAAATGTTTGCAACTTGACGCAAGAATTTGAAATTGATTCAATTGCTTCGTAGTACTAGTGATTGTGGTACTAATACTGCTACAAGTCACTTTTGTAAAACCATTGCTATCACAATCAATACCTTACACAGCTGGATATTGTCCATTGCCACTCCATTCGGAGGATTTAGATGACAGTGACTGTATGCATAAACGTACGTTAAAGAATGCTGAATGCTATCAAGTTTGTTCGTATCAATTTTTTTCGTTTTGGGTTCATGTGCGGATTCAAGGTTGCATCATTTTTCGCCAGAATATAATAATATCATACTACTCACGTACAGTAATTCACCACTAAACATAAACCATTGTTAAATGGCAACACTCTTGGGACTCTTCGCAGCATTTGCTTCGTCCTCGACCAGATTAGCTTCGGGAGTGGACGATGCAACACTATTTTCATCATGAGGATGATAAGAACCAGTTGTCTGAGAATCATGATCGCTCGCGTCCAAAGTGGGTGGAACGTGAACTTCTGGTTCTCTATTTAGTTCTTCTGCAACCGTCTTGTCCATGTGTTCTTTGGTTTGCTGAAGCACGGCATAAAGGTCAAATTCCGCAGATGCTCGCTTGGTTTCCCATTCTACGAGATTGGCAACGAGTGGATAAAGATCCTTCCAACCGCTCTTGGTGATTTCTCCGAGCATATGACAAAGTTTGGAGGTTTGACGTTCGTAGGCTTTCCAAGCTTGATCCAGTTTTCCTTCGTTGCGTTCCAATTTGACAGCCAATCCTCTGCTTACGGGTTTGCCTTTGTCTTGTATTGTGACTGTCCTTTTGCGTAGACCTTCTACCTTGTTCTGATAGTGGTTGAGTCGGTCGTGCAAGGTTTTGTTCTCATCAAGTTGACCATCAACACGTGCAGAAATGATGGCTTCCCAATCCACAACGTACGCCGCAATCTCGTTCTGAAACTTGTCAGCATCGGTCTTGCTGACCTTGGAGAGTTTGTTGCTAACCGATAAGAAAGACTTGTCATCCATCATGCTTCCAATTTCTGGATAAATGGGCGAATCTTCCGACAAGACGGAAATCGTCGAGGAGAACTTGTATGCAACAAGAAGATAAATATGTTAGACGTTAGCAATCGTAAAAATCACTGACGCGACTCACCGCAATACGACAATACGAACCCATGATAATTCCGTACCTGTACCCGCGCCTTGTCTAGCATATCTCTGTTGAGATCATAATTCTTGGCAGCATCTATTAAATCGCGCACTTGCTTTCTCATCAAGTGAAATTGATGAGCGAGGGGAATAAGGTCAGAACTTCGATTGACCGGCGTGTAGGTTTTCATAGACTCATCTAACCGTTCTGCAATGTTCGTCGCTGTCTTGTTCGGTACTGGCGCTGCTACTGGTAATGATTCTGATTCTAATTCTGGCGCTGGTTCTGGCGTTGGAGCCGAATCGGCCTTATTCTTGTCATCGTCGTCAGTACCATTTTTGGCTCCAACATTTTGGAGGATTTCCTCCGTATTTTCTTGATTGTTCTTCTCCGCTACCATAATCTTCTTTTGTCTTGCTTTCAGTTGTTATTTTTTGTGGGAATGTTGTTTACGGACGTAGGCTTCTCACTTGTCATCAATTCGTATAATATCGAATATTTGAATATCGAATATCGATCGTGCAGTTCGGAGTTTTGATTTTTGATCCCATTTTTCTGGATTTGATGGCACGGATGTGATTCATGCAAAGACATTGAGTCATCTATGCAAGAGGGAGGAGTAGGGTGTGCGACCTGAGCACTCATTTTGACGAAAGGTGCTCACCTTCATTATTTTTACCAGGTAGGTCTAGTACGGAACAATTAGACGAGTACTAGCAATACTACTCCGTACTAGTTGGTAGAGTGCTGAGTATTAAAAAAAAAAAAAAACAAGTACAGGCAACAACCACTAGAAGTGCATTTTGTGTTTTGTTAACATGTGTATATCTCGATCTCTTGCAACTCTGCTGATTTTTCTGTGGCTACAAGAGCTAGCATGCCGTAATGGATGCTTATGCGATGCCTTTTTTCTTCCTGCTGCACCAGCACCAACCACGTCACTAATATCACTAGGTGTCGCAAAAGGAAAAGGCACAACGACTGCACCTCATTGTTGCTCTTCAACGAAGGCATCAATCTGTAACAGGCAATCAAATCATGTTAGATTTTCCAAAAGTCCATTATCGAATGAGGAAGAGACTGAAAGCCATGCTACGAGTAGTAGAAGTAGTAATAGTAGCAATAGCAATAGCAATAATAGTAGTAGTAGACATTCACCGCTCAACAACAACAACAACTCTCTCGTGGAAACCATCGGCCTAATCTGCCAACCCGTCGTGTGGTGGTCCCTCTACGCAGTATTTACAACAGGCGCAGGATTGCCAGCAGGTCCATTTGGACTTCTGGGTGCCATTGAAGGAGTATCCTATCTCGTGGTGGTGGGTCTGGCAGGATCGGCCATGTTATTGTCCATGTCAAGAACGAGGGCACAAAAAGTGAGTCTCGTCACTCTGGGAACAGGACTGCTGGTATTGTTGAAACTTGTTGGAGATCAAGGATGTATTCCAAATGCCAAACCATTATTCGACTATTCCAACTATTTGCCTGTCTGCAACCCAGACAACAACATCATAGGTAGCACAGCGGGATTCTTTGGTGGTCAGTAAATGTTTTGAAATTCTAGAAAAATTAGTTCTGTTGCCGGCACTTACTACTATTTTATTCTAAAAGTATGCTTTTGTTTCTGCTGATCTCTATAGGTCTGTTTACTTTCCTCCTGACATCACGAACAGTACCAGTACGAACCGCAGGATACCTACTCGTAGCTAACATTGTTTACCTCGCACGAAGAGCCCAGTTGCGCCAGCAGTCCATGAAGACCATGCTGGGATACCGACTTGCGAAAGAACCGGGAGTATCTTGGCCTCGCTACTGTAGCTTTCTCGTAGCTTGGCAGTGTGTAGTCGTGATTTTTCCTCTCCTGGAACCCGTATTAAAACTTTTCTTTGATTGCTGCTGTCTCTACTACTCGTATCCGAATGCTCACGGATTCGGATTCATCGTTGAACCTTTGAATTGTCAACATTTACCTCTCAATAAACGGGCCAAGCAACAGCTGCTGCGACTGGACTGGCACAGATTCAACGTCAATGTTGGAGAAATCGGCAGAAATGGATTCCGACATCCTCCTGCTGTACAAATGAACCGTCCACATGTTGATGCACCGCGATATGGTATCAAACACTGGCCTTGGAAACGACGACATACCATCACTGCATTGGGAAGAACGAAATAATATTGAAAATTGTTTTTCGCTTTCACGAGCAGCCAAATAGCATAACATTTCTAGTGAGTGGTTTGATTCGTCGTGGTGGAAGAGAATTGCATAACAGCATCTTTTGTAATTGTATCTAAAAAGCGCAATTGAAATCGTGAAATATGTTTCCTTATTTTCTGCGAGATTGGTGGAGTGGTTCGTTGTTTAGGATTGCCTGTTGTTTTGAAAGTTGTCATCCAACTTTTTGAGTGTAGAGTTCCTTCCACATTTCCGTGGTAAGCGCAATCATCAATCATCATGTTGCTACTTGCTGCGACTTTTTGCATCGTCACATTTCTTCGGCAAACCAAGCATCGTCAACATGGTCGGTGGTGGTTCCGTTTACATTATTTAATTTCACATTTGACATTTCACATTGTAGTAAGAACGAAATAATACTGTGTTCGATGATATGTATTTTTCTGAACCAACTTTGCAGCTGTCGGAAGTTGTGGGTGCACAGTGCTCATCAGTCATCAGCAGTGTTCAGGATTACCCCACACCCCACGCCGCCCAACCTGATGAGTGTTGAAAAATGGAAAATATTTTCCGAAATGCGTTGCAAGTTGCAACATTTGATCCTAGAAAAAGAGAGAAAGAAAAGAAATGGGGATAAAAAAATTCCCTGCAGGCAAATAAATAATGTTTTTATTAATTATTTCCAAGCATCGAACCTACAATGAAAAAAAAAGAATGTCTCTGGAAAAAAGATCGCGGTCATTTGTCCTTTTTTCTTGTTCTTTAGTTTCCACCAGCTTCGCGCTGCTTCAAGTATTCTTCGAAACTGGGAGCCTCTGAAATGGACTTGCGTGGATCTTCGTCTTGGTAGGCCTCGGGATCACGGGTATCGGCCATACCTCCGGCACCAATCTTGGGCTCTTCCGAGAAAAGGGAGCTGCTGCTGGTGGTGGCGGTAACAACAGAAGGCATGGTGGGAGCCGTGAAAGCACTAGCCGAAGCAGTCAAGAGAGCAAAAAGAGCAATGAGCTTGTACTGTAAAAAATAAGTAAGTGGATAAGTGGGTAGGTGGGAAGGTGAGTGAAGAGATACAAGAAGCACAAAGAGGGTTGTCAAAGTGTCAGTCAAAGTGTGAGGAAGAGATTTCACTGGATAAAAGATAGAAGTGCAATTAAAACCAAAAGCGTCGTTATCATTTCTATTGGACAGACCAAAAAAATGCAACAACAAAGCTTACCATGGTTAAGCTATTTTTTCAAAATATTTTTTGGGAAATAATAATAATAATGTTGCGGTTTGATGTTGTACTCGGATGTCGTTGTACTTTACTCGAGTACGGTATTTATTTTCCCATGGCATCAAACTTCCTTCGACAGACAGGGTTCTCGACCAGTACTGGTAGTCTAGTAGAGTAGGGTGGTGTACATGGCTGGTGTAGTGGTAGTAGGAGTAGTAGAGTAGTACTACTAGCTACCACTACTACTACTAGTAGTGCTACTACTATCGCTCACATTAGTAGAAGTACTGTACTTGGTACTGGTACCTGGTACCTGGTACCTGGTAGGTCGTTCCTGCATGCGTATGTAGACTTCGTGCGTCAGCATGTCAGTTTTTCTCTTGTATGTTGTGATAGGATAGGTTCAACAAGCGAACAAGCTAGACTACTACTAGACCTACTACTACTAGCTACTACTAGCTAGCAGTAGTACTAGCTACGTAGTAGTACTGTAACTGCTAGCCTACTACTAGTAGTCTAGTAGTAGTAGTCTACCGTACTAAACTACCCTAACTTCTCTTCTATCGAGCTACGAACTATGATTTCTTTTCACACTTTTCCCCTAATACGTCTATTCGTAGAACTAGTAGTCTGTCTGTCTGTCTGTCTGTCTGTCTGTCTGTCTGTCTGTCTATCTGTCTATCTGTCTATCTGTCTGCTCTGCTCTGCTAGCTGAGGCCTGATAACCGAGGTTGTGGTGAGTACTGGTATTACTCCTGAACTAGACTACTACTACTATCTACTACTACTAGTAGTAGGAGCTACTTGTAGTTACCAGGGTAGACTACTACTCTACTAGCTAGCTAGTAGTAGTAGCGGCTCTAGATAGTAGCTAGCTAGTAGCTAGTAGAGTAGCTACTCTACTAGCTAGCTAGCTAGAGTACAAGGTACTCTAGTAGTAGTACAAGTAGTAGTACTAGTAGTAGTACTGCTACTAGTAGAAGAAGTACTACTACTACACTACCAGCTAGTACTACTCGTACCTTAGTACCTGGTAGTAGTCTTTACTACTAACAGCACGACTAGCTAGTATGATTGAAGTACTGCTAGCTAGTACCAGTAGCAGTAGACTACCAGGTACAGTAGTAGTAGCTCTCTCATATTGGCGTTCACCTGTCCGACGTTTATGCTGGTAGTAGTAACTGGTACTATCACCAGGGTACTTTTTCGAACTTACTAGGTATTACAATTTTTTATTTCATTGCTGTGGCCATTGCTATTTAGGAAACATTATTCTACTGTAGCAGTCTACCATAGCAGCACTAATTCTTTGAATTTTTTATTCAATGAATTCATTTAATGCCAAAAAAACTATGGACGTAAACGGAAGGTGGGGCGTTTTTCATTCTGCACAAACATGTTGAGGCCTTGATGATAGAAGTACGGCACGGTACTTGACTGCACCTGGTACTACCGTAGAGTACTGTAGTAGCTACTAGTACCAGCAGTGCTACTGGCCGGATAGCTACTACAGTACCTGGTACTAGTAGCTACTGTACACAGGCAGGTACGGAGTAGTACTCTAAAGCTGGCTACTAGTAGTCTAGCTAGTATTAGTCCAGTCTACTACTCCGTACTAGACTTGTAGTAGCTCGTAGTACTACTAGCAGTAGTACTAGTACTACTTCCAGTTATTAAGTACGAGTACCTACTACGAGTAGCTAGCTGGGCGGTGGTAGCTACCAGCAGTACCAGGTACAGTAGTAGTACAGTAGTACTCACTTGCCTCTTGCCTTGACCACCGTGCGCCACCATCCGCCATCATAAACCACAACCGACAACAACACCAACATTAGAGTAAGTATAACAACTACAAAGAAAGCATAGTGGTGTATTATCTTTTTACTTCATCTGAACATACCGTATGAGGTAGGAAAATGAAGTGGGAAAGATTATTTGGTGTTGAAACTACGGTACTGTAATCTTTCGAAGAATCCAAATTCCAAATCGAATATCGAATATCGAATATCGAATATCGAATATACCTGGTACTCGAGTACGTTTAGTACCATACGTAGAACGAGTAGTCCACTACTACTACTACTACTGCTGCTGCTGCTGCTGCTGCTGCTGCTGCTGCTGTACACTCTCTACTTGTGCAACTTCTAAACAAGATGATGGAACAGGAACAGCAACAATCAACGGACGAACTAGTAGTAGACCTACCGCATGCAAGTCGAAAAGACGAAGTCAATGTCATGGATACCTTTGAAAACTTTGTTCTGAACGTGAAAGTCTTGGATTCCGAAGGTGCGTGTTGAGTGTTGGGTGTGCATGTGTGTGTCTGTTGTGTGTGTTGTGTTGTGTGTATAGTTTATGTATGCTGTTTACTGTTTGCTGTTTATTGCTTCTTCTTGCTTCCGTTGGAACTTTTGGGTGATACCTGATTCCTGAGTCTTCGACTCCTACATACTACAAGTGCTGCTGCTACTACTACTACTATTAGTAGTAGTAGTAGTTGCTGAATTTGCGGATGATGCTGCTGCTGCTGCTGTCTTTGCTTTCATTGCTTTCATTGCTTCCTCTGTTTCATCTTTCATCGTATCTGTTCAACTCACTTTATCCTACTACAATAATTTTTATTCTTTTTGCTTGATGGCTTGGCAACAGGAACTGGTGTACCCACAACAACACTTCCCGTTCGAATCCCTCAAATTGTGGATCATCACCAAGAACGACCGAACTTGTCCTTTCAAAAGCTGGTGGATATTGTCATTATGATTTATACCAGTACCAATAGCTGTACAGGCAATAATACGGACGATAAGAATACTGACAGCACTGCTGGCACGACAATGCCGTCACCTGGTAAAAGGAAAACGAAAAATCAACGCTTTTATGTGATCTTGTCGTTTCCAAATCCACAAACAAAAAATACCAATGTTATTAGTTCAGCCGAAGAATTGTTGCAGGTCATGGAACGGTGCAAAATGGAATTGCATCAATCTTCGTTGACTTTGATTGCCAAGGTACAAACCATTGTACCAGATGAACATGAACATGAACATGAAGATGAACATGAACATGAACATGACGTTGAAGATGACGTTGAAGATGACGTTGAAGATGAAGATGATGCTGAAGAAGAACAACATCATCAACAACGGCCAGTCATAGTGGTTACACCCGACAGGTCAATACAATCCACTCCAACAACCAAAGAGATGGATTTCAACAATGAGACAACATCAAAATCAAAACCAACACCAACACCAACACCAACACCAACACCACTGCAATTTGAACCCGTGATATTGCAGTTAAACAATGATTCCGACGATAATAACACTGCTAACAGCAGCAACAGCAGCAACAGCAGCAACAACAACCACATGGCACACCTCATGGAACAACTGCTGCAAGTACAAACGGATCGAATGCAACAATTATGTCAGCACATGGAATTCAAGTTCCAAAGTGCATTAGAACAACACATTGTTACGTCAGAAAAACGATTGAAACAGTGTCTACAAAACACCATTTACGTCATGAGTAGTGATGATCATTATGATAGTGACAGTGATGATCATTGCGACGATGGTAATGATAATGATGCCACGGGTAGCGGTACCAACACGATTCAAAACGCCAGTCAACTTGAAAAAATTGTCAAGGATCAAATGGTGTCTATGGAATTACGTTTCCACAAATTAGAAGAACAAACACAACAAGTGGCCGCAAAAATCAAACAACCGACTCATATTCCAACTCCTTTATCTGCTTCGACTACGATTTCAGCAGGCAATGTAGAAGCAAAGATGGATCAGCGATTGGAAAATATGGAACAATTGCTCACCTTGCTACGTCAAGATGTTGAACGGAATAAGCACGCGACCCTGACAGCAATAGCATCATCGACGACTTCTCGTTGGAATTCGTCAATGTCACCCTCACCATCACCATCACCAACGCGACGATCTCGTCATCCTTCCTCAGGAACCAGTAAACCCCCGTTGCCTCCGCAACATCACACGAGGACGACCATTCCTATATCCAACAACACAAATAACAACTACAATAACAACAACAATAACATTAACGACCCTGAAAACGATCACGACAACGACGACAAGAATAACTCGAATTTGGCAGCAGCAGAACCACCACGTTTGATGCCTCAGTGGACATCGTCCAATCTCCGACCAGTTCCTACAGTAGTACTGGAAACACCACTTCCCGAAACTCCAAAGTCCACCGCCGCAAAATTCATTTCTAGATCGTATTCACCTGTAACAGTTCCTGTCTTGGAAAACCAATTGCGACCTGTTTCACCACCCGAAACGCAACGAAAATTCATCGAATCGCTACCTCATCTAGTACAACATTCTCCACCAAATTCTCCTCCTGCTCCTGCTCCTGCTTTTTTCCAAGCTGATAGTCTATCCACAAATGATTTCAACATTAAAAAAGCTGATAAAAACCAAGCTGATGACATATCAGATGAAGGAGTCTGTTTGTCGCACATTGTCTCAAAAAATCTAAATTCGTCTTTGAACATGCAATCATTCGGCACCATGTCACCGTCGTCGTTTTCAACGTCCAATAAGAAGCCTTCGGCATCCAACCCCACGACGACGAACGCTAATGACGAGAGCGGCAAGGAAGCTCTGGACGACGCAGCTGCCAGAAATACGGACACTTTTGCAAGTCCAGAGAAAACAATGCCCAGCATTCAACTACCCATGGTGGATGAATCCAACAATGACAACCCAGCAACGCCACTTCATGCCAGTGGGCCTGTGGTAAGGAGCAGTGAACGCAAAATGAAAAAAGCCATCAGCGATCACGTGGAAAGTATGCAGTCTCGTGTCTCTAAACTTCGAGAAATAAATCGAAGAGCATCGACTTCTACGCCATCAACGTCGTCGTTTACGACGCCATCAACAACATTCGGGGCAACTCCAGCTACGAGTGAATCAGATCACACAGCACGGACACTCTTTCCAGATCCGAACAACAAGGTTGTCGCCGGTAACCACAAACCATCAACCGTCGCGATGGAGGCAATGCTGTCCACCAAATTTGATGCATTTTCGCAATCACTGCAATCGTCGTTAGAAGCAAGTACGAACCAATGTGTTAATCTGAAGCTGGTTGAAATGGAAAGTTTGTTGCAACGAAAGCTTGAGCAAATGCAATCATCACTGGTGGGACAATTCCAGACGGATGGTGAAGTTGCTACCTCGATTTCACCGGAGAATCGAAGCTCAAACCGGCGCACTACTCGTTCAGAGAACGAACCGTTGCAACCATTGGTTGAGCGCAGAATGGATCAACTCGAAGCCATGATTCAGTTGGCCAACACCAAGTTACAAGCGCAAGAGGATACTTTGGAGACGAACTTTAACCGACTGTTGCAAGACCTTGCCGTTTCTTCTCGGCAACGCCGTCCTTACGATGCAGACGAAGTGCAGCATGGTAGCTCCGACGGCCAAGAAATATCCAGCGTTGCAGAATTGCAGCAGGCACTTGATCGACGCATGGATACCATTGAAAGCCTTGTGTCGTTGACAGCGACAGAGTTGGAGTCTACTACCAAGGCTTCGCAGAAGAGGTTGCACCAAGCACTTCTGGAGGATATCCTTGATATCCTTGAACCAATAGAGCAACATCTACACTTTCAGCAGCGAACAGAGCACGGCGACGTATCAGTAGCGACCTCTTCCTATCCTACGATGTTTGGCGACGAAGGCTCGACGGCGAATAATGCAACGCAAAACAATTCTATCATTTCATCCAAATCTGAGTCTGCCGTTGCTAAACGCACCTTCGAGCAAAGCTTGGTAGCCTTGGATCGGGAAGAGTCAGTTCGTCTAATTTATGGTGATATCGAAATTGATGAAGATGACCGCACCAAAAAGAACAATCATTCAAGCTTGGAGGTTTTAGGCCGTGGTATGTCATTGCGGGATCTCTGTGATATAAGGACGATTGAAGAGGGAGATGAAGTTGACGAAGTTACAAGTACCGACACTGCCAGTCTCATGAAAAGGCAGAATGAATCAGCCAACTCGGGGCTCTCCGCAAGAACAATATCGTTGAAGAATATCTATGGAGATACTATGGATATCGACGCTAATTTTAAGGAAGTGGATGTTCCAATGCCATCAAACGACATTCCGCCTCGTGCCGTGCAAAGAATGGCTTCTGAAGCTAGCGCAATAAGTAGCTTCGCTGAGTTTAATTGCCGACGTGATAACGCACCGGTGGTAGTGGACGTGAAAAGAGACCTGCCACCCTCACTTGTTGACCGAGCCTTGTCTGTTCATACGATTTCGGGGATAGAAGTCGAGTCCTCACTGTGCACAGAGTCTCACACCAAGAAGAAGGAAGACGTTGCCCCATCGACGGCCGAAAATGTTTTTGCGACTGAAATTTACTCTGACAAATCCAGTGCTAATTTTTTCGTAATGAAGCGCGTTGATAGTGACTCTTCTCAAGACTCCGACGAGGACGGCACCGCAACCGATATCTACGACAGCCTAAGCTTGGATGGCGCGGAAGGAAAGCAAGCTGTTATAGCTGTGTTGGATGATTCCATACTGTCGCCACATCCCAATAATATGTGTATCAATACAGACGAAGGCGCAGAGGGCTACGATAGCGAGAGCAGCGGAGAAGATGAGGCTATATTCCATGACACTGAAAGGCAGCATTTAGCTGTCCTTGCAACTGCTTTAGGTCGCATCCGTGCTGCAACAAAGGGTGCGAAACGATACAGAAGGTATCAGGATAGTATTTTTGAGGCACGAAAAGACGGTCCATTGGCCTTGAAGGTCCGTTCTGTGGAAGATTACGATGCAGGTAATGTTCACGAAGCCAAAATGAGCGCATCGGACGACGATGCGTCTTCTGCAGGCGAAGAAGAGGTAGCGGAGCAAGTAGCGTCTGTTGCCAGTGACAATGTTTCTAACGCAGATTCTGACTCGAGTATGAGCCAGAATACGGATGGTGCCCAAGATCGTGCTAAAGAAAGTGCCATTATTGTAGCCACGGCGGTTGCAAAACGTCGAGCGTGCAATAGAAGTATCAATCCATACCGCGGCTTTCTCCGAAAATTGTTCACGCCTGTGAAGCGAGGTCCTCTTGCCGTTATCGATAGGTCAGATAGGTCAATCGAAAAGTCAGAGAGTAATCACCTGTCGAGCTCCAGCTCCGCCTTTTTCTCGCAGGACTGCCTTGACGAGCATTTTCAACGAAACGCTCCTCAACATTTAAAGAACCAAGAGTCAAATACAGAGGATTTGCCCGCTGATTCTGACCGAGCGATTGCTGGGCAGCCACAAGAAATGAGAGAAGGTGATGGCATCGCGAAGAAGTATCAAGAAAATCTGGCGCACACAAGCTCCACCCAAAGAGCTAGCGACGAACTAGGTTTGCCAACAACACCTATTTTTGCCGTATTTGACTCAGACGGCCAAAATATGACAAAGGTTGAGGCCGGTCGTCGCTCAGATCTCGCTATACTCAGAAGCACAAATCCGCTGGTTGGTAACTATGAGACTGGATTTGATCGAGTATGGGCGAACCTGGGATCTGTTGATGCAACTATCGAAGGTGCCAATGAAACTGAATCTGTCGATTCTGTACCTCCTTCGCGAGGGCTGCACCTACACGACGCTGAATCAGTCGGCGAGGAAGGCGCCTGCAAACCCGATAATTTGCCGGCACCGGCTCGAGATTTCCAAGGCGAAACAGTGGCAAATAGACCATTTGACGAATCATCGAATCAGCTACACGAATCTCTGCAAGATCAACAGTCAGCCGAGGACAAACCACAATCTGAGGAGAAAGCGGAATATGATCAAATGGACAAGGAAATTGACGAGTGGGAAGTAATTGCAAACTGGCGCCAGGCAACTGCCGACAGAGAGGACAAGGTGAAAAGTATAATGCTTGATCAGGAATCAAAGGAATGTGAAGTGGATAAGTCTATGGCACCTGAAATTGTCGTCGAGCTATTGCGCGACGTGAAGGAAGCTATTTTGGCTTCTAATGCAAGCGTGCAGGCATCAAACGATACCTGGCAGAAATCCAACGAGAAGTTGTGTGCCAGTGTCTTTGAAAGCATCGAAGACAGCCATCACTTTGCGGCATACTTGGACAAGCTACTGACCGAAAAGATTAACCAGCTAGAAGAAGCCATTCGATCGCAATGGATTGTATCTCAAAGCATGGCCAGTGTAGCCAACCATAGCAGTCCTCAACGTGGCGGTCCGCAGCCTGGCGCAACACCGCCTCGTGCACGCAGTGCTCCAACTTCACCAGCACACAAAAATTGGACGGTAGCATCTCGATCGTTCTTACGAAGCAATAATTCGTTTAACGAAACAGGAAGCATCGAATACAAAGATGACTTCGATATGCAAGATAAGGTAACTTCGATGGTTGTGACGGTCAAGGAATGGAGGCGTTTGCAAGACAATTTACGCGGCTCTGCTGAAGCAGCAGAAGCCTATCGCAAACAAGTTCTTCAATTGCGGAATGTCTTGGAAGTGAAGATCAACGAAGGCAATGCCTCACTACACCAAGTGGAGGTGTTGCAGCGTAAAGTGAGAGAAGCCCATGACCGAGAAATCCAAGCCCAGAAACAGTTGCGCCCAGTGACTAGGAGAATAGAGCAAGTGATCGAAGAAATGGTAGAATTGGAAGAAAAATCTGCTAGCTTGCAGCTGGAGAATGGAAAGCTTAAAGAAGAAATCTGGGCCCTCAAAAGGGAATGCTAATCATCGTAAAACTATGCATTAAATTTGGTTCTTTTGCGTCGCTTAATTTATTTACTCAACGGTAGTGTACATGTGGTTGTTTTCATGGCAGAAATAAAAGTTTGTTACATAGACCACGCTTGGAATCAGCGTATTTGAGATATTGCAAGACTCCTCCGAAAATTCTTTGGGGTGTCGAAGATACGTCTGGCAAATCGTTTCAAACTGGAACGCCCGCTGCTGTCCTTTGAGCACGTAATTTTAGGCCCCTTCTGCGAACCTCGGCCTAACAGCTGAGCTCTGAAATCTTCGTAAGAAATAATGCCTGCACCCGAGCGATCAGCTTGTCGAATGATCTTGTCGATAGTGTTGCAGTCACCACAAAGTACTTCTTGAAGGTCCTTTCGAGAGATATATCCCTTGTCGTGGCGATCAAAGATCTTGAATACTTGCTGGATGCGACTTTCGTCCACTGTACTCTTTTGGAGAAGACAGGCACCAATAAATTCGGAGTAGTTAATGCAGCCAGATCTCGATACGTTTACTTGTACGAAGAGATTGTCGATATCGAGGCCCACTAAGGCCTCCTCGTCCTCTGGTGTCTTGAACTCTTCGCTATCATCCCCGAAAACGGCGGTTAGGACATTTTGAAAATCTAATTTGCTCAATTCGCCCGAGCAGCTGCGATCAAGGCATTGAAAGGCCCGTCCAATTCCTTTGACTTCATCGTCGTGTTGATGCTGTGACGCCAAGACGGCACTAGCTGCTTGCCTGAGAAGACATTTTGAAGACTGGAACTGTTTTAATTCGGTAAGTGAGCTCCTGAGTGAGCTGCGTCTGGTAGCACAACGACGGACCGTTGTCTCTCGTTGTTTCGCAAGCCACGGGTGTTCCAAGGCTTCAGCAGCCGTTGGTCGCCAACTGGCATTGGGCTCGAGCAAAAAGAGTATGAATTCAAGAGCTTCATCAGACACTTGCTCCCAGACTTGATCGTTTTGCATCAACTCTCCTTTCTCGATAGCTTCAAAGATTTCCTTGTCGCTGTCGCCGTCAAATGGAGGATATCCACCAAGAAGCATAAAGGCAATGACGCCAACACTCCAGACGTCACACTTGTAGTCGTACTTCTCTTTGCAGAGCATTTCGGGACACACATAGTATGGTGTGCCAACAGTGTCGCTCAGCTTCTGGCCCTTTCGTAGTGACTTAGATAGGCCAAAGTCAATGATCTTGACGTTACTGTAGTCAGAATCGTGAAGGAGAATATTCTCGAGCTTGAGATCTCTGTGAACAATATTCTTGGAGTGAAAGTAGTTGACACAAGACAGCAGAGCGTTCATGAGCGTAACAACATCCTCCTCAGGCAATGTTCCAGTCTCTTTGCCTTCGAGTTCGTCGAGCAGATCTCCTTGGCAGCAGAGGTCAGTGACAATGTAATGATTTTTGTCGTCTGTGGTTGAAAAAAGTCGACAGTGGTGAGGTGGATAAGTGTTAGCGTCATGCAGCGCTTGAATTTATAGTTCACAAAGGACCTGAAACACTGAAACAGTAGAGGACGGACCTTCGAGAAGCTCGTAGCAGTGAATCAAGTTTGGATGATCGAGATCCTTTAGCATTTGATACTCCTCCAAACATGCACGATTTAGCTTTTCCTTTCCTTCGCTCTTCTCGAGTACTTTGACAGCTCGCTGGGCTCCAGATTCAACATGCGTGCAAGCATAGACAGACCCATGTGCTCCATGTCCTAAAGTCTTTCCAAGGCGGTAGAAGGAGTCTATGGTCTCGCACCGCCTTGTTTTCATAAAGTCCTTTGCGTGGAACTTGAAACTGTGGTCTTCCATTTCGAATTACAAATAATGATCATGAAGGTGGAGAAAGAATGAACCAAATCTTACTTCGAAAGAAATATCAGCCCCGATCTGACCAGACTAGGTCTGCTGTACTTGAACTACTACCGTGTAGTAGCCTTGCCTTATGCGGACTCGTTCGCGAATATTTTGGTGTTTTCTACATCCGTCGGCTACCACAGACGCTCTTCTCATTTACAAAACCTCGTACGTGGCACTGAGTGCATGTTGACAGCCTTTGCAGACGCTGAATTAGTACCGGTAGTCTAGTCAGTTGTTCTCTTTTTGGTTGGTAACCTATGGTACCGTACTCTACTACTGTACTTATGTACCACTTCAATAGATTGTTATCAAGGTAAATCTTTCGAGCAGTGTGATGACTCTTTAAAACTGTGGTAAGGAATTATTTCGACTAACACACCATGCATCTTTGTTACTACCAGGGTACCAGGTACCTGGTACCAGTAGTACAATCGGTAGCTACTGAATAGTACTAGCTACGACCAGGTACCATACCAGCCAGGTACCAGGTATGTCGATTGATGAACAATATGCTAATAGCAACCGAGAACTGGCACGAAATATTTACGGAAAATCTATATTTTTCCATGTTGATCCTACTACTGTACAATTAATTACTACTACTACTGGTACTACAGTACCTCCTGCGGTACATTAACAAGTACGGTACCTGGTAACTTACTACAGTACCACTATCAGGTAGTGGTACCAGGTACCAGTACCAAGTACTCCTACTATTTATTACCAGGTTACCAGGTACCTGGTACTAGTACTACTGGTACACATGTCAACCGCTGCTATGGTACTACTAGAGATCTACTACTGCTCAGTACCGGTCGCTCTACTAGAGTAGGACTGTACCACTAGTACCTGGTAGCTAATAGTAGTAATAGTACCTGGTACCAGGTATGGGCGGTAGTGCGGCCTTCCGGAAAACGAACAATGAATCCTTAATTGATCAGATCGTAGAACTCAAAAAGGGCGGAGAAATAGATTTTACGTCAGCGCCTAAAGAATTTACAACTATCGACCGGCAACGAAACTTTCCACAAAGATTGCTTCTCATGCTGGCACTGGTAGGCCTTCCAATATATTATTATTATTACCTGGTAGTAGACTACTAGAGTAGTGTATGGTAACAGGTACCAGGTGTGGTATTTGGTGCCAGGTAGTCTAGTAGTGGTGCGTTACCTGGTACGTCGTACCCTGGTACCTGGTAGTACACGGACAACTTCCCGGGGCTACAACCAGGTACCTGGTACCATAGTATCACGTACTATTAGTACCTGGTACTCGAGTGGTAATACTACCAGAAGCTACTAGTGGCTAGTACTAGTCTAGTACACAACAACAAAAACAAAAGTAAGTATCTCCGTAAAACTCCCAGAATTAGTCTAAATTTTGCAAAAGCGAACGAGTTTCCTTACTGCGTGCTTGATGCTGGTATGAATGCTACCTGGTACCTGGTACAATGGTACCATACGGTACCTGGTATGCCCTCCAAATCTCCAAATTATGGCAAATTATGGCAATATTTTATTTTGAGAGATATTATTATTTTTCAGGTCTATTGGTAGACTATTCTATTCTCTACCTTCTTATTTCTTGTTGTGCTAGCTTCCCCTGAGCGTTCAATTTTCAATTTTAAAGTCGTTTGGGAGTTGGTTTTGTTTGAGAACGCGGGTTCCTCTTTTTTTGTGAAGTTTTCTTTTTAATCAAAAGGACTCTTCATGGGCGGTAGAACGTCCGTATCAGTACCATTTTGCATTAGCATTGTTCCAATTCGAGTTCGCACTGTCGTTATTGCCGCCCCGTCTTTAGTGCTGGTTTGAAATCTTCTGCTACTATTATTGCTGTATCTGTCTTGTCGGTTGTGTCTTTCAAAAAACTGCAGTGCCATTTTCATCATAAATGCCGGTGTTTCGTGTCCCATAGAAATTCGACAATCGACTGAAAATGGTACATGTGTTTGTCGTAAACTGTTGCTGTCCTGTACATCACAGTGTGTAAAACAATGAATCTTGTATCCTTGCAAATTGTTGTTTTGGTAGTATGTATTTGGAGGCATCTTTTGTTGGTTGTTGTTCGTTTGAACGTTGCAACCATGTTCGTGGGCCCATCGAGTGTGCATCCGATTGGCTGTGATCCAATAATAGCCTCCATCATCTTGTGTCCAATCTGTGTTGAATCCTCCCGGAGGCACAACTTCATCATGCGTTCCGTAAAATCCAATGACGGGCAAGTCCCACTTGGAGGCCGATCCGCGATCGTGATCGTAATGTGGAACTCCAATCATGGGTGCAATTCCTGCCAGACGACTGGCGATCCGTTCGTCTTGTGCCATGCTCCAGGTTAACATGCCTCCGTTCGAAATACCGAGAGCATAAATGCGGTCATTGTCCACACATAACTGTGCCGGCAGTTCCTTGTCCAGTAGATCCAACACAAATTGAATGTCATCGTCTTGACAATGTGTCCATCCACAGCGAGTCTCACAAGGGCAGGTGTCTTGGTAGCAGTAAAAGGGTTCCGATTGAGTAAAGTCGCAAGAAGTCACATCCTTGTGATTGCGCCCCAATCCATTGGAGGAACCGGGAAATTGCCAGGAGTTCTGAATGCCCTCGGGTGCCACAATGACATAATTTTGGTCAAAGGCTGCTTGTACCCACGGTGGATCTTCTGCTAGGCTTGCGGAATCTTCTCCCCAGCCGTGAAAATACAAAACCACTTTGGAGGGCCGGGAACGATCGTAGTTGGGTGGCGTCAAGATGCGGTAGTACCGGTCGGGCAGGTTTTGGTCTTGGTCTTGGGAACGTCGGAGTGCCAGCAATCTGGAACTGGAGTGCGACGCTGGTAAATCAGTTCCACATCTGTTGCTGTTTCTGCCGCTTGAAGTACTGGCAGTAGCAGCAGCAGTAGTAGCAGCTGATACTGAATGTAGCTGCGACAACACCTGCACCTGCACCTGCAGCAGCAACAAAGAAGAAAACAAACTCTGCAACAGCAGCATCAGCTGACCTGATGGGGACTTTTTGGAGGAGCTGGTAATGCCAGCTTTGCCTGTGCCTGTGCCTGTGCCTGTGCCTGTGCAGGTCATGTTCATGAAGTAGAAATAATGAAAAAGAATTGAACAATTGAACGTAAGCGGACAAAAAAGGCTGAAGTGAAATTAGTATTGATTTTTGATCGTCTATTGTGATTACTGGAGCTGCTTTGATTGCTAGTAGAGTCTGGAGTAGCTAGTTTTGTGATAAAGTACTAGTAGTAGTAGTTACTAGTAGACTAGTGGTGGGTGGTCGTGGCTGGCAGCAACACACAAGGAGGAGACAACTACTTACTCCAGTACTTGATTGTTGATGGTAAATGGTAGCATCCAAGATTTCATACATTTTAAATCTTTCCAAGTCATGGAAAATGTGAAACCGGACCAGAGTGTGACACAATCTATCGTAAACAAACTCACGTTCACATACTCCGTTGACAGGATTTTATCTCACCTGGCGATTATGTAGACCTTTCAAATTGCGCGCCAGTTGACTGAAATGCCACGTCTTCAGATCAACACGACTCGTTGAATTAATTAGAGTTACGGTTCTGTATTTATATTACGAGATAAAAAAGTCACACTGATCATGATTATTGTATCGTAGTAGACTACTAGTATTACTACTAGGTCTACTAGTAGTAGTCTAATAGCTCTCTCTACTCTACTAGTAGTAGTAGGAGTAGAGGAGGACGAGCTTAGACTACTACTAACAATAGTAGCTACCGGTACTAACACTCCCAGGTAGTTTAAGGAAAAAACTCTTCGCATGGTACTCTACTCTACTACTAGCTAGCTAGCTACCATAGCTAACTAGTACTGGTAGCTACGACTAATAGAGCAGTCTACTACTACTACTAGCTACTAGTAGTAGTAGCAGAGTGCTCTAGTAGTTGTACTCGGAGTTATACTTTTGGAAATAAATGAAGTAATAAGAGTTTGATGAGTTACATTATAATCAACGTTTAGTATGTAATAATAATATATGCAAACTTAATACAAGCATCGAGGAAACGTAATGAAAAATACAATAGGAACGCAGAATGCAGCGGCTCAGCATCAATCCTTGTCATCCGCCACAGTCGTAGTCGTAGTCGTAATCGTCAACACCAACACCATCTTTTTAATCGTCTATATCATCACCATCGTCTATATCATCACCATCGTCCCCTGGTTGACAATCGTGGCAAAATGGACCTTCGCTGATGCTGTTAGGGTCGTCAGTGTCAGGACATGATGTTCCTGCAAACGAACCATCACCACCGTTGTGCTCTCCAAAGTAAGCCGAGGACTTCAAACGATCACGCCAACTGCAAAGGTTTATGTTGAAATTACTGGCATCTTCAAATATGGACCCAGCCCAATCCAGGCTAAAGGGCTGCCAATTACTAATGTCGCCAAAAAAATCAGAATCTCGAAACCTGTTCCATCAAAAATAGAAACGCACTGGGATTGGTAACGAGCAATAATGCTACTGATAGGGGTCATACAGAAATTCAAAAATTCTCAACTCACATCTCTTGCATGGAAGTTACTCTCTGCACGTTCCAGCCACCAATGCCACCATCAGTAAATGGAGTGTTTGTGAACCTACAGGGTGTGATGAGAGGTTGATGGTGTGAGGTGTGAGAATGTCACAAGCAATCACAGCTGTAACAAGCTAGTACAAGATGACCTCCACTAAAATCTCACATGTTGGTCATATCAGTCACTCTTTCCACATTCCAGCCACCAATGTAACCATTGAATGCAGACATCCAAAACCTATGTGATAGAAACATGGCCATCAGAGACACTTCCAGAGAGCAACAATAAATTGACATATACCACTGGAATTGAAATTCACAAACTTACATGCCCTCCATAGAAGAAACACTGCCAACATTCCAGCTACTTATGTCACCATTGAAGAATCTAGCATTGAAAAACCTGCATGATCAAATAAAAGATATGGTCAGAAAGAACTGGATAAAGTATATCCACCAATAAATTCAATACAGAAGACATATTATTCCTCACATCCTGCGCATAGAAGTCACACTTTGAACATTCCAGCCACTTATGCCACAATTGAAATCTGAATCGCGAGCCCTGCGCGGTTGAGAGGAGATTGTTTAGAGTCAGATGATGCACTTATAGCAGCAAAGCGAATGCTGTGACACAAAACACAACACAGAGCATTAACAACTAACATTAGTTCCATGGTAGTCACTCGAGATACATCCTTTAACAAGAAAGAATATTATCTGTGAGCCATAGAATGAGAATATCTACAACATCCTTTAAACCGAAGCACTTACCCATCCAGAGAGATCATAATTAGGTCCAGAGTAGAAAGCGAAAACCTCGTAAAAGTCAGTCATCGCTGACACTGTCGACAGAAAACAAAAAGATGAGAAATCACACACGAAGCTAGCAGCTAGCAAGCAAAGACATAATTTTATACCATCCGCGCAAAATACGCACCATCCCAAGCACCCATAGGATAACCGTACGTCAGAAAAACTTGGGCATTAGGATTGTCGTCGGCATTATCCGCATCCAGAATTGCGCTTCGAAGCTGAGAGGTGCTTGTGAAAGTCTGTAGAGTAGGCTGCGCTGTGGGAAAAGGAGTTGGAAATGGTGAAGGAGCTGGAGTTGGTTGAGGTGTAGGTTGAGGTGTAGGCTGTGGTGTAGGCTGTGGTGTAGGCTGTGGTGTAGGCTGAGAAGTTGGTGGCAGTGTTGGCAGTGGAGTTGGAAACGCTGTTGGTAAAAATGTAGGCTTTCCGGTGGGATTAGGTGATGGCATTTTAGTTGGTAGCGGCGACGGTTGAGGTGTTGGCTTTGGAGTTGGCATAGATGTCGGTTTCTGAGTTGGCACAGGCGTTGGCACAGGCGTTGGCACAGGCGTTGGCACAGGCGTTGGCACAGGCGTTGGCTTGCTGGTTGGCTTGCCGGTGGGCTTGCCGGTGGGCTTGCTGGTGGGCTTGCTGGTGGGTTGTGAAGTAGGTGAAGAAATTGGTTTTGCTGTAGGTCCTGGACTAGGTTTTGGTGTTGAAGCTGGAATTGGACTTGGAGTAGAGGAAGCTGTTGGCTTGTTTGTTGGCTTGCTTGTTGGCCGTGGAGTGGATGCTAAATTTGGCTGCAATGTAGGCCCTGGACTAGGTTTTGGCGTTGAAGCTGGTACTGGCTGCTGAATTGGACTTGGAGTAGAGGAAGCTGT
>Ga0100391_1001653_pt1 | contig 24455 bp, 21 predicted proteins | sample CryGeymeta201515_FD_81541 | JGI IMG/M metagenome (GOLD analysis project Ga0100391, IMG submission 81541) | Groundwater microbial communities from Crystal Geyser aquifers in Utah, USA - Crystal Geyser metaG 2015-15 | ecosystem: Environmental > Aquatic > Deep subsurface > Groundwater | place: USA... | reverse complement strand
GGTTGATGAATCACTAAAATCTAGTGTATATACTAGATATAAGTCAAGCGAGAATCTCAGATTTTAAAGGGATACGATTCAAAACAACTAGATCAGTGTTCTAGTAGAACCAATCTCGAGGCCCAGGGTTTAAACCCTGGGTAACCGGTTCGCCACCACCTAAATTGCGTCCTGAAGGGGCGCAGGATGAAAATTTAAAGGACACCCATTTTGTTCTCAAGAAATGTAACGGACACTCATTATCTCATCGCTTAAGAGGGGGTTGAATAAGCGGGTTTTAGATCCAGGGACGGGCAAAAAAAGTTCCCTGGAAAGATCATGGTCGGTGGTTTTTTGAAGAAGAAATTTAAAAGACACCCATTATCTCGTCGCTTAAGACGGGGTTGAATCAACGGGTTTTAAAATCCAGGGACAGGCAAAAAATATCCGATTAACCTGATTGCGGGGTCTTCGTAGGAGAGTGGTTTATCCCGTGCAGCGTAGAGGATGCGGGAGTTCAGTATTCTTAAATTATATGTTAGCATATACTTGCTTTTGCGTTCAAGCGTGCTAGCAGTGATGTATGGCACAGTTAACCATCTATTTAGACGAAAAGACCCAAGCGAAGGCGAAGCGTGCTGCGAAACGCGCGAACTGCTCGCTTTCCCGCTGGGCGAGGGATCAATTGAGCGCCGCAGCCGACGAAGGGCAATATTGGCCGGAGGGCTACTTCAAGCTATTCGGTAGCGTGCAGGATGCTTCGTTTAAAGAGCCCGAGGCAATGGATCGGGAGCTGGACAGCCCGCGCACATCGCTATGAACTACTGCCTTGACACCAACACCGTCGTCTATTACCTCAAAGGCACTTTTCCGGAGATTCGAAGACGGTTGGAGGGCACACGCCCAAAGAACCTGTTCTTAACCGAAATTGTCTATGCCGAGCTTCTTTACGGGGTGGCGCGCAGTCAAAAGAAGGTTGAGAACGCGGCGAAGCTGGAAGCCTTTGTTCAGCCCGTCACGCGCCTGCCCTTCGACGAAAAAGCCAGCCCGCATTACGCCGACATCCGCGCGAGTCTGACCAAACAAGGCGAACTGATCGGACCTAACGATCTGTTAATCGCTGCGATCGTCCGTGCGCATGCCATGACGTTGGTTACCCACAATACGAGAGAGTTTAAGCGCGTCGCCGATTTGCAGTTTGAGGATTGGACGTAAGAGGACCCAATGGAATCAGAGGACCCCAATGGCGCGGCACAAAGACATCGGTAACAGCTAGCACAAGGACATCGGTAACACTTATATGGCGTAATGCCATGGAAAGAAACCGATGTAATGACCGAGAAAGAACGATTTGTACTATTGGCCCAGACGGGGCAGATCGGCAGAGCACCGTCCCTGGGAAAGATCATGGTCAGTGGTTTTTTGAAGCGATGAGGAATTGTTTCGGGCTGATCGCAGGGACGGGGGAGTAACGAAAGTCCCGAATATTGCGGGTGAGGAGATGGTCCGCCTGGGCGGCAAGTGCTGAAGCGGATTGCAGCGCGTCTTCAAAATCCAGCATGGGGAGACGTCGGGCGGCTAAAGCATCCTTTGTTCCCACCGCAGCAACTTGAAATAACTTGAGGATGCGGTCTATTTCGTCCAGTGCACTGGCCCGTCCGGCGAAGCGCTCACCAATGTAGTAGAGGTTTGAAAGGGTGTGCCAGGAAATTCACCCGTAAAGGGCAGGAGCTTCGTTGAAACGGTTCAGCGCCTGCTCGCTTTCGTCAGCCAGACCTGGTCGATCCAGCAGCACGTCCAAGAAAATATTTGTATCGACTAGAACTCTCATCGACCTGCGTGTTTGTTGAGCAGGTAGTCCAGCCGTGCATCGTTCGGAACCATTCGATCTGTATTCGGTTTCCAGCGTCCGCGAAGGCTTGTGCCTGCCAAGCACAGCCCGGGGGTGGCCGAATCTTTACCCGCGCGTTCTTCGCTCCATTCCGCGAAGAGCTGGGAAATGGATACCTTGCGCCGCCGGGCGTATTGCTTCATGCGGTGGATTGTGTCTGCCTCAACTGAAAGCGTCAGCTTGCGTTTCATGACACGTATGCATGTTTGCCGGTTACGTATAAGTCAATTTTTTTCGGTTTTCGAGTGACACTTGACGGACACCCATTTTGTTTGAGTCGCTTAAGACGGGGGCTGAATGATTGGAATCGTGAAATGCGGGTGCTGCAGTGGCGCATTGCTCAATCGAGCGGATGCCGCCAGTTGAGAGAGGTGTAGCGTGCAAAACCACGATCCAGGCTGATCCAGGTATAGCCGTTTTCCAGTGCCAGGGCTGCGTGATAGGCATCGGGGATAAGATTCCCGGTGGCTTCGTAGCGTTCGAGTAAATCCATGAAAATTCGCCAGTGCGTGTCGCCGGGCATCGCGATGCGGACCGATTTTCTGCTGCGGAAATCCTCCACAAATTCAATGGCTAGCGCCCCTCCATGAGGTCGCGCAGGCTCGCGCTGTTATGCAGATCCACGCCGGGCTGGAGACCTGCGTTGCCGTAGGTTTTGAGCGGTGCCTCGACGTGCGGCTCCGTCTGGGCCCGGCTTTCTGCCAGACGATAGCGCAGTGCGTCGTTAACGACATCGCTGAGGGTGCATTTTCGCCGGAGTGCCTGCTCCTTGGCGCGTTCAAGCAAGTTGTCTTGTAAGCTGATGGTCGTTCGCATGCATTGATGCATACCGATAAAGCATCAAGATGCCAGATGGATGAGGAGAATTTAAAAAATTTAAACAAAAATTTAAAGTTAATTTAAACGACACCCACTTTGTTTGTGTCGCTTAAGGCGGGGGCTGAATGATCGGAATCGCGACATCCGGGTTTTAAATCCAGGGACAGTCAAAAAATCTCCGATTAACCTGATTGCGGGGTCTTCGTAGGAGAGTGGTTTCTCCCTCGAAGAAATTAGAGGACACCCACTTTTTATGGGTCCGCGGGCTCTGGAGCGTGGGCTTGGTTCCTTGTTCCTGGTTCGCGGGTGAGCGTCATTGAAGGTAGTTGAACGGCGGAGTTTCAGAGGGCTGTGCAGGACATGGGGGTGACTTTGTTTCATGCTTCGGCGACCATCACTTCCCATCAGGAGGAATGCTTGCATTTTATCTCTCTCACGGCAAAGCGTTCAGTCTGCAGTTTGATAGATTTTTACCGGACTTTTCTGTCATTTAGTCAAACTTATGGGCAAACATTTTTTGAATGGCTAAAAAATAAACTCTTTAAGCTTTGCTTCGCAGCAAGCGTTTCTGGCTTGAAAGCGGCGGTGCAGGGGGCAGTTTGGGCAGTTTACCAATTTTACGTCATGTCCGAGATTGCAAAAGCCTACGAACCGAAAGAAGTTGAAACGCGCTGGTATGCCAACTGGCTGGAAGCCGGGTGTTTCAGGGCCGAGGCCGATCCGTCGCGCGAGCCCTACGCGATCATGATTCCGCCGCCCAACGTGACGGGTATGCTGCACATGGGGCACGTGCTGGACAATACCTTGCAGGATATTTTCATCCGCCGCGCGCGCCTGGAGGGAAAGGCCGTGCTATGGCAGCCGGGCACCGACCACGCCGGGATCGCCACCCAGACCAAGGTGGAAAAACAACTGCGTGAAACCTCGGGCCAGAGCAAATACGATCTCGGGCGCGAGGCCTTTCTGGAAAAGGTGTGGGCGTTTCGCGACGAGTCCGGTGGCGTGATTCTCAAGCAGCTCAAGAAACTCGGGGCTTCCTGTGATTGGAGCCGCACCAGCTTTACCCTGGATGAGGATTACTCGCGGGCGGTGCGGACTGCCTTTGTCAAACTCTACCAGCGCGGCTACATTTACCGCGGTCTGCGCATGGTCAACTGGTGCCCGGCCACCCACACCGCGATCTCGGACGAGGAGGTCAACATGAAGCCGCAGCATGGCTTTTTCTACAAGATGCGCTACGAGCTGGTCGAACCGGACGGTGAGCGCACGCACCTGGAAATTTCCACTACCCGCCCGGAGACCTTGATGGGGGATACCGCCGTCGCGGTGCATCCGGAGGACGAGCGCTACCGGCATCTGATCGGCAAAACCGTCTGGCGCCCTTTCCCCAGGGCCGAGATCCCCATCATCGGCGATGCGTATGTGGACCGCGAGTTCGGCACCGGTTGTCTCAAAGTCACTCCCGCGCACGACAAGAACGACTTTGAGATCGGGCAACGCCACGGGCTTGAAATCATCGAGGTGATCGATCACGACGGGAAGCTCAACCATCTGGCGGGCGAGGACTTCGACGGGATGGACCGTTTCGAGGCCCGCCAGGCCGCAGCGCACAAGCTGGAAGAACTGGGGCTGCTGATTGAGCGCGAGCCCTACGAGAATACTGTCGGCTTTTCCGAGCGTGGCGACGTGCCGATCGAGCCGCGCCTCTCCGAGCAGTGGTTCCTGAAATATCCCAAAGTCGAGGAGGCCAAGCGCGCGGTGGAACAGGGCATCATCCAGTTTCACCCCGACCGCTGGAGAAAGACCTACCTGCACTGGCTCAACGGCATTCAGGACTGGTGCATCAGCCGTCAACTCTGGTGGGGGCACCGCATCCCGGTCTGGTATAAAAAGGGCACGCCGATCAATGAACTCGATTTTGACAACCCGCAGCACGTCCATGTCTCGGAGAGCGGTCCCGCAGATCGCGAAAACTGGGAGCAGGAAGAAGACGTGCTCGACACCTGGGCCTCCTCCTACCTCTGGCCCATGGCCAACCTCGGCTGGCCCGCACCGGACGCGGCACAGCAGCAGGAACTCGGTTACTGGTATCCCACCTCCACGCTGGTGACCGGTTTCGACATTATCTTCTTCTGGGTGGCCCGTATGATCATGGCCGGGCTGGAACTCTATGGCGAGGATAAGCCGGAGTTGACCGACGAGGAAATCGCGGCGCGTATTCCCTTTACGCACGTCTTTATTCACGGTCTGATCCGGGATGATAAGGGGCGCAAGATGTCCAAATCGCTCGGTAACTCGCCTGACCCGCTTGATTTGATCGAAAAGTTCGGTGCCGATGGCCTGCGCTTCGGGATCTGCAACATCGCTCCCAGCGGTTCCGATATTCTCTTCTCCGAAGAGCGCATCCAGATCGGGCGCAACTTCTGCAACAAATTGTGGAATGCTGCCCGCTTTCGTCAAATGAGTGGCCCGATGAGCGATAATTCCAGCCTCGGGGCCATCCATGCCCGCATGGATGCCAGTCTGCTGGACGACTATGATCACTGGATTCTGGCGCGGCTGGCGGAAGTCACGCAGAGTGTGGAGAAGTGCTTCACCCAATACGATCTGGCGCCGCTGACCCACCACATCTATGGCTTCTTCTGGAGTGATTTCTGCGACTGGTATGTAGAGGCCTCCAAAGGCAAGCTCAAGGGTGCTGCAGCCAAGCGCGACAATTGCCTCGCTATCCAGGACCTGCTGCTGCGGCAGGTGCTGCAGTTGGCGAATCCGGTGATTCCGCATATCACGGAAGAGCTGTGGGCCGGCCTCGGCTATGCCGCCTGTCAGCCTTTTATTCAGAACACCCGGATCCCCGGCGCGGCGGAGATCCTGTGGAGCCTTACCATCGACCCAAGTGCCGTTGGGCGAGTTGCGAATGTTCAGGAACAGATCGTCCAGCACCGCGCGATCAAAGCAGAATATAAAATTGCGAACAGAAAGGATATCATAGCCTATTACGATGCGGATCCCGAGAGTGCGGTGATTATTGAGAACAACTCAACCATCGTTCCACCTCTATCTGGTTTTAGTTCTTTTAGTCCGATTGGTGATTTGGATCCGAGTAACTTTATTGCTGTGGCAACACCACTCGGAACCAGTTATCTCGACCTCAGCAGCAGCATTGATGTCGCCGCCGAAACCGCCCGCCTGAAAAAAGAACTCGCCAAACTCGACCAGCTCGTCGCTGCCGGGGAGGGAAAATTGCACAATCCCAAATTTATCGGCAGTGCCCCCGCCCAAGTGGTGGAAGGTGCCCGCAGGCAGCTGCTTGAGACTACAGCAAAGCGCGACGAAACGCGACGGATTCTGGAGAGTCTCAGCTGACGGAGCCGGGACAACCCCACCTAAGCATGCTTGACCGCGATCATGGTCAGGTCGTCGTGTTGCCCGTTCTTTCCCGAGAAGCGCTTGAGCTCCTCCAGCACGTGTTCGATGATGGTTTCTGCGCTGGCATGGCCGTGGGTGGCCAGGTTGTTGCGCAGACGTTCTCCCGAGAACTCTTCTCCCCGGTCGTTGGTGCATTCGGTGACACCGTCGGTATAGAGCAGCAGGGCATCGTTTTTGCCGAAGTGAATACTCAGGTCCTGGATGACGGTATCAAAAAGTTCCGGCCCGACCATGCCGATGGCCATGCCGGGGGATTGCAGCGGCCTGACCACGAGTGAGCCGTCGGCGTGACTGTCGTAGAAATAAGCGGGTTCATGTCCGGCGCGGGCCAGGGTTAATTTTTCGCTGTCCAGTTCAAACACCCCGTAGATCATGGTGATGAACATATCGCGTTGAATCGTCTCTTGCATCGCGGCATTGATCGCGCACAGCACTTCGGAAGGCGAGCGGTGGGCCTGGGCGAAGTGGCGCAGGTGGGTCTGGCAGATGGCCATCAAGAGCGAGGCGGAGATGCCCTTGCCAGAGACATCGGCAATGGCGAAACCAAGCGTGCCAGCATCCAGCGAAAAGACATCATACAGGTCGCCGCCGATTTTCTGTGCGGCGAGGTAATGCGTGGCGAAGGCCACCTGTCCGGAGTCAGGGTAGTGGCGGGGGAGTAACAGGCCCTGCACTTTGGCGGCCAGTTGCATATCGAGATCGAGCTTTTTCTTTTCGATCTGGAGTTCGATGGCCGCGCTGTTGTGCAGGGCCAGACCAACCTGTTCGGCGAGTGATTTCACCAGCGAGAAGTCGGTCTCGGTAAAGGCCAGGCCATCAGCCGGATTGGCCACCGCCAGCACCGCCAGCAAGGATTCGTTGAAGCGCACTGGTGCGACAATGATGGAGCGTATTGCGAGAGCTGGATCTTCGTGCTGGACCACCCGCGGGTCGTTTCTGGCGTCGCGGATAAGCAGGGCCTCCTTTGACTTTGCAACCTGCCCGATGAGGCCTTCGCCGATCCGGTAGGTCTCCGTTTGCAATACGCTCTCAAGGAATTGTGCTCGGGTGGTGTTTTTTGTGCGCTTTTTGGCGGCTAACTTGCGTTGGGGCGGAAAGAGCCCCTCGGATGCCGCTCCCTGGAGTGTATCATCCGGACGCTTTTCATAGATACAGGCACTGACGGCACCTGTGCTCAGAATCGCGGCGTGGATGATCTTTTGCAGCATAAGTTCGCGGTCACCGCCTTCGACCACGGCCTCCACCATGTTGTGCATGAACTCGACGACAATTTGTTTTTCCTGTTCCAGCAGTTGCCTGTTCTGTTCCGCGATCTTCAGCTGGCGTCCTTTACGGGAGTAGAGCACCCACATGCTTGCCAGACCAAAAAGAGAACCGAGGAGGAATGGCAGCATGTCGGCGTCAATCGGGTGCCCCAGAGGTGTTTACCGGGCACCATCCTGTTCAATCTGATTTTTAAGAAAAGCGATCACGTCCTGAAATTTTTGCACATTCTGCGCATCTGCCTCTGCCAGGTTTTCGTGCGCCCGCAGCACGTTTTTCGCATCCGAGACTGCGGCATTCTCGAGACGGTCAAAGGAGGCTGGGGCATTGTCCTCAGTCGCTTCTTCCGAAATATTGAGCAGATTTTGCAGTCCCAGATTCAGGATCAGCTCGTGATTGCGCTCACTCAGGCGGCAGAGCGAGAGCACACCCGGCGGGTCCTTTTTTCTGAGTTCCAGTGCTGTTCCGGCCAGGATGCCCAGAAAGGTGCTGTCCATCCCCTGGCAGTTTTCGAAATCAATCACAAAATGATGCCGGTCTGCGGCCAGCATCTGTTCGATAAACTCCCGGAACGAATTGCAGTTTAAGTAGTTGGCTTTTCCGTTGATCCGGACGGCGACCGGATCCGCGTAAGCACTGACGAGAAAAGTAGCTGGGGTTGAATCACTCATCAGGCGAGCGATGGTCGTGGTGGTGGAATCAGGAGGTGGAGAGGATGTCACGCAGCACATACTGCAGGATGCCGCCATGACGGTAATAATCGACTTCAATACTGGTATCGATTCTTAGAATCAGGTCAACAGTTTGTGTGCTGCCGTCGGCTTTTTTGATCTCCAGCGGCAACAGTTGCCCTGGTTGCAGCTTATCGGACAAGCCAGTAATGGAGAAAATTTCCGTTCCATCGAGGCGGAGACTTTCGTCGCTGACACCGGATGGGAACTGCAGCGGCAGGACACCCATGCCGATCAGGTTGGAGCGGTGGATGCGTTCGAAGCTCTTGGCCACCACGGCTTTGACGCCCAGCAGGGCGGTGCCTTTGGCGGCCCAGTCGCGGGAGGAACCCATGCCGTAGTCTTCGCCGGCAATCACGATCAGGCCTTCGCCGCGCTGCTTGTATTGCTGGCAGGCATCGTAGATATCCATCGGCACGGCTTCCGGCATCAGCTTGGTGTAGCCGCCTTCCTTGCCGTCGGCCATCTTGTTTTTAAAGCGGACGTTGGCGAAGGTGCCGCGGGTCATGATGCGGTCATTCCCCCGGCGGGAGCCGAAGCTGTTAAAGTCTTTTTTCTCCACCCCGTGCTCCTTGAGGTAGCGGCCGGCCGGGCTGTCCTCTTTGATCGCACCGGCGGGGGAGATGTGGTCGGTGGTGATGGAGTCGCCCACGATTGCCAGCGGACGCAGCTCCCTGAGATCGGAGATCGTGCCGGGTTCCATGTCGAAGTCCTCGAAAAAGGGCGGGTTCTGGATGTAGGTGGAATGAACATCCCACTGGTAAATGCTGCCGGTGGAAGTTGTTACGGCATTCCACTCGGGGTTGGCCGAGTGGAGGTCGCCATACTTGCTGCGGAACATTTCAGGCTTGAGGCCGGAGAGCACCAGCTGCTCGATTTCTTCGTTGCTGGGCCAGATGTCCTTGAGATAAACGGCTTGGCCGTCCTCGCCGGTGCCGAGCGGGTCTTGGGCCAGGTCGATATTGACCGTGCCGGCCAGTGCGTAGGCGACCACCAGTGGCGGCGACATCAGGAAATTGGCTTTGATGGCACCGTGCACGCGGGCCTCGAAGTTGCGGTTGCCGGAGAGCACGGAGGCACCGATCAATTCGCCCGCATTCAGTGTCTCCTCGATGGCGGGATCGAGCGGACCGGAGTTGCCAATACAGGTGGTGCAGCCGTAACCAACAAGATTGAAGCCCAGCGCGTTAAGATCGTCCTGTAGCTGAGTCGCTTCCAGGTAGTCCGTCACCACCCGCGAGCCGGGCCCCAGCGAGGTCTTGACCAGCGGGTTGACTTTGAGGCCTCTGGCGCGGGCCTTGCGGGCCACCAACCCGGCTGCGATCATCACGGAAGGGTTGGAGGTGTTGGTGCAGGAGGTGATCGCGGCGATCAGCACCTGGCCGTGGCTGATTTCAGGCAGTGCTTCCGGGCCGGAATCGGCAGCTTCTTGCTGTGAGAGGGTAGCGGGGCGGTTGGTCACCATTTCCGCTTCATCCATGGCGGCGTCTTCGTGACCGTTGAGGCTGGCCGTGCCGCCGGAGGGCTCGTCGCGCCCGCCTGCGGCAACCGGTGCTTTGACGCGGACCTGCCTGCCGAGGGCTTCCCGGGCGATGCCGAAGCCGCCTTCTGCGACCGGCATTTGCAGTAACTGCTGAAAACGTTCCTTCAGCGCGGGCACTTCGATACGGTCCTGCGGGCGCTTGGGGCCGGAGACGCAGGGCACCACCGTGCTCACGTCAAGTTCCAGATGCGTGCTGTAATCGATCTCGCCCTGCTGCGGGATGCCGAACAGACCCTGTGCGGTGAAGTAATCCTTGACGCGGGCAATGTCCGCTTCGCTGCGCCCGGTCAGCCGCAGGTAGTCGAGTGACTTTTCATCGACCGGGAAGAAGCCCATGGTGGCTCCGTATTCCGGTGCCATGTTGGCAACCGTAGCGCGGTCGGCCAGACTGAGTTTGGCCGCTCCTGCGCCGTAAAATTCAACAAATTTACCCACCACGCCTTCGGCGCGCAGCATCTGGGTGATTTGCAGTGTCAGGTCGGTCGCAGTGGCCCCTTCCGGCAGTTCGCCGTGCAGGTGCACTCCCACCACTTCCGGCGTCTTGAAATAAACCGGCTGCCCCAGCATACCGGACTCAGCTTCGATCCCGCCAACGCCCCAGCCTACAATGCCCAGACCGTTGATCATGGTGGTGTGCGAATCCGTGCCTACCAGTGTGTCGGGGTAGAGCAGGCCGTCTTTTTCAAAGACCACGCGCGCCAGATGCTCCAGATTCACCTGGTGCACGATGCCGATCGCGGGCGGCACAACACTGAAGGTGTCGAAGGCCTGTTGCCCCCACTTAAGAAACTGGTAGCGCTCCTTATTGCGGCTGAACTCAATCTTCAGATTTTCCAGGAAGGCATTGGCCGAGCCGGAACGGTCCACCTGCACGGAGTGGTCCACCACCAGATCCACCGGCACCAGCGGCTCGATTTTGGCCGGATCCGCGCCGATTGCCTGCACTGCGTCGCGCATGGCCGCCAGATCCACCAGCAGCGGGACTCCGGTAAAGTCCTGCAGCACCACGCGTGCCACCACAAAGGGGATTTCCTTGTTGCTGGGTGTGGAGGCGTCCCACTGGGCCAGCGCCCGCACGTCCTCTTCGTTGATGCGTTTACCATCGCAGTTGCGCAGCACGGACTCCAGCACGATGCGGATGCTGACCGGCAGGCGGGAGATGCCGCTCAGGCCGGATTCGCTTTCCAGTGCAGGAAGACTGTAGTAATACTTGCCGTTGAGTTCTTTAAGGACGTTGAAAGGGTCGTTCATGGAGTGGCGAAGGTGAGAGTTCTGTCATCGAGAAGGTTATCGGTAAATCTGTAGCTATGCCGCCGATGCATATGGCACCGTTGGTCCTCATCCTGGCATCTAACAGTGAAGCCGCTACAGCCAGCTGCACGGACTAGGCCAGGGCGGCTTTGATTGCAGCGAAGTCCGGCAACTGCTTGGGATCGTCCGAGGATTCAGCATAAATGATGGTGCCGTTCTCATCGATGACAAAAGCGGCGCGTTTGGCCACACCCTTGAAGCCGAGCAGGTCTTCAAATAAGACATCGTAGGTCCGGGCCACGTCTTTGTTGAAGTCGCTTAAAAGCGGAAATTTGAGGCCATCCACTGCCGCCATCTTCTCCAGTGCGAAAGGGCTGTCCACCGAGATGCCATACACTTTTGCATTCAGGCTGCTGTAGTCCTGGATGCTGTTGCTGACGCTGCACATCTCATCCATGCAGACCGAGGTAAAGGCCAGCGGGAAGAAGAGCAGCACGGTCTTGTGCTGGCCCAGATTGTCGGCCAGTGAAATGTCATGCAGACCTTCAGCGTTTTTGGTTTTGAGGGTGAATGCGGGAGCTTGAGTGCCGGTTGTGAGTGCCATAATGCTAATCCTTGGTTGTTTTAGAGAGTTGATAAAGGAGGGGAGTAAAGTCGTCCGTGCGATGTTTGTAAAGTTTGCGATTGAATTAAATAAAAAACCCCGGTTACCCGGGGTTTGTCCACTGTGTCGCGCGCGTGGCTGATTGGCGCAGCACAGGTCAGGTTTCGGCTACCGGTTTTCTGTTTTCAATTGCTGGTCCGGTTGCTCTTGCGGCTGTTGCAGCGGTTGATTCCTCGGTCCTTCCGGGCTGGTAACGATGATGACGAGCTCATCACTGTCGTTGTCAACGGTGCCGCTGGGCGAAGTCGGTGTGATGACTGGCGTCGGGGTGTTTGGCGGGATGTTCTGGATCAGGTTGATCAGTTGATCAAAGCCGGGATCGCCCTTCGCAATGGTCAATGAAATCGTATGGTCTTGCGGCAGTTGTTCCGTTACCACCTCGCTTATCGTCGGATTCACGCTTTTGGTCGCAGTTTTGTCGGAGGTGAAGGTGACCCCGCCGGCATAGCGGGACATGATGTCCACCAGGCCGTCAAAGTTCGTCACGGTCAGTGTAAACTCACCGCGCACGGCGTTGTAGATCAGCGTAGCGGACCAGCGGGTGCCGCGGATGCCTGCCGTGCCCAGCGGCGTCTGAATATGGAACTTGGAATCGGAGCGCAGTTTTTTGACGTGGCCTTCCAGCTCACCATAGTTGAGCTCCAGCAGGGTTTGCGATCTGCTGGGGTCGGCTTGCAGTTGCTCGTAGCTGTTGCTTGAGTTGAAGGCCTCCTGTTGCAGCTCTGTGATCTCGAAACTGGAGTTTGCTTTGACCGTAAGTTCTGAACCGTTGGAGAAAATCAGCTTGGCGCTGCCCAGCGGACCGGTGGTGAGGCTATCACCCTCTTTCAGGATCGCACCGGGCGCTATGCGGGTCTGACCACTGGAGTTGTATTTGGTGACCGTGCCGGTGGTGGCAATAACTTTGGCGCTGGCCAGCTCGGCGGATGCAGTGAGTGCCGAGAGCAACAGCACGACAAAAGAGTAAAAGAGTAATTGGGATGATTTCATACGCTAATAATTGTGCCTTGCCGGGAATTTGTCGATGCTTATTCTAAGGAAGGCAGTGCGTCCGCACTGCAAAGCTGTTCGGTGCGGGACGCACCGAACTCCCGGCTTGCAGCAGTGCCCTACAATGAAAAAAACCCCGGTTGCCCGGGGTTTGAGAATTGAGGTCCTGAGTTTACGCGCAGCAGTCTGAAGACGCTATCGGCAGATTAACTTCAGTATTCGGTTATCCCTGAGTAGTTGGTTCCGTAGAGCGCTGACCATCAGGGCTGACCACTGTCGTATCAGTATCGTCAGTCGTATCTGTAATGACCGGCCCAGGGGTAGTGTCACCCGCATCGCCCGCAGGAGCGCTGCCCTGAGCAGATCCGTTGTTGGAACCGGCAACAACTGCCGCAACGTCCTGACCAGTTTCCGCGGCAGCTTCACCCGCACCTTCAGAAGAACCCGTGGCAGCCGCTGAGCTGGCCGCCGCAGCTACCTGAGTGCTGGCGTTGTTGCTGGCTGCCCCTTCTCTGGCACCGACCGATGCCCCTTTTGCGGCTGATTCAGCTACTGCTACCGCGTCGGCACCACGTTGAGCCGCTGCGCTGACAGCGGCCTTGGAGGCCGCTTTACTGGCTTGTGTGACCGTCCGCTGGATGACTGGTTGTGACGTCGTAGGTGATGCGGTTACGATTTGCGTAAAGGCACGCACAATCGTCGCGGTTACTGGCTCAGCTTTGGCTTGGAGCTGTTGTCCGGTCAAATCTGAGGTGACCTGATTGAAAATGGCGGTCACCAGTTGTGTCACAAATTGAGTATTGTTGGTGCTGAAACCAGCTGCTTCAATGACCTCAACGACTGTTGCGGAGTCGCCATTTAAAATAGCTTGCTTCTGCTCCTCGGTCAGTTGGATTCTGGCATTTGGATTAGCACGTACAGCCGGGTTAGCTTGTGAATTATTACCAGCACCAGGTGCTTGAGCCCAAATAGTCAGTGGTGCCGCAACCAAAGCTAGTAAGAGTGTAGTTGTCGTTATTTTTTTCATAAACAGATGTGGTGGAGTGGATTTTATAGTGTAGAGAAGATTTTTGATGTGATGAAGAGCAAATTAGTTGCGAGTAACTGTTGCTTGTCAAGGCATTAATTGAGGAAGTTTTTACTGTTGTCATCCTGTGGCTGCCATCCATTTATATTGATGAATTTTTTGAGGCGTAATCGTCACCATGACACAATTCAGGCCATGTATCGACTTGCACCAGGGTGCAGTCAAGCAGATCGTTGGATCCTCCCTGCGGGATGACGGGTCTGCGCCCACCACTAATTTTACCAGTGAGCAGCCGGCCGCCTACTTTGCTGAGATGTATCGGGCGGACGCGCTGACTGGCGGGCACCTGATCCAGCTCGGTCCCGGTAATGAGGCGGCTGCCGCCAGTGCTTTGGCGGCTTATCCGCAGGGCCTGCAGCTTGGAGGAGGGATTCGTCCGGAAAATGCGCTGCGCTGGCTGGATGCCGGTGCCAGCCATGTGATCGTCACCTCCTGGTTGTTTGATGCCGACGGGCACTTTCAGCTGGAACGTCTGTGCGGCCTGCTGGCCGAAGTCGGGCGCGAGCGCCTGGTGATTGATCTGAGTTGCCGGGCGCGGGCCGGCAGCTGGCTAGTGGTGTCGCAACGTTGGCAGCAGTCAACGGATCTATGGGTGGATGCGGCCACGCTACAGGAGTTGTCGTCTTACTGTGCGGAATTTCTGATCCATGCGGCGGATGTGGAGGGCAAGTGCAGCGGGATTGATGCCGGGCTGGTGGCGTATCTCGGGCAACACGCGCCTCTGCCCACGACTTATGCGGGGGGAGGCCGTTCACTGGAGGATCTGGAGCAGGTCAATGCCCTCAGCGGGGGCCGGGTGGACCTGACCATCGGCAGTGCGCTGGATATTTTTGGAGGTTCCGGTGTCACCTATCGCCAGTGCATTGAATGGAACCGGCTTGCCCGCTAAAACGCGGTTTCATCCTGCGGGGGTATTATATTCTGCTTGATTCGGGCTAAGATTCACCATTTTAAGTGCAGTTTATTCTGTCGGTTTGCGGCTTGAATTACTTTAGGAGTGGCCGCTGCCGGATTTTTAGCACAAAAATATATTTATATTTACAGTTATGGAATTACTCACTCCTGCTTTTATTATCTTGCTGGTGAAAATCACGGTCAGTCTGCTGCCTGGTGTTTTTGGTGCCTATCTGTTGGCCATGTCGGAGGAACGCAAGCGGGCACTGCGTAATAATTTCTGCAATAAACTGTTTGGGGTCAGTAATGCGATTCCTTTTCCGAATTTTGAGCGGGCACTGTTAGTGATCGCGATCCTGTCTTTGCTGTGCAGTGCCGCTGCAACCTGGTTTCTGCTGATTGCCGGTATGCTCTAGTGCCTTATGTTGTTTATTGCCTTATTTTTCCTACTACTGGGTTGCCTGACCTCCTGGTTGGTGATCCATGCCGCAGTCTGTGGAGGCCTGGGTTGCTCGCGCCAGGAATTGGTGCAGCACCACCACACGCACAGCGGGGTCATCCCGCGTATCGGCGGCCTCGGCATTGTAATGGGGTTTACGCTTTCTTACCTGTGCTGTTTCTACTTCTTTGATCAGCGGGATAATCGTTCACTGGTTCATTACGCTGCGTTTGCCGGCGGTGTCGCGGCTTTCCTGCTTGGTTTTATCGACGATATCAAGCCGCTGGGAGCCAAATCCAAGCTGATGGCCCAGATCATCATTGCGATGCTGGCCCACCATGCCGGGCTCCGCATTGAAATCATCACTATTCCTTTTACCGAAGTCGCGTTCTCGTTGGGCTTTTTGAGTATTTTTATTACTGTTGGCTGGTTTGTTGCGTTGATGAATCTGATCAATCTGATCGACGGCCTTGACGGACTGGCCGGCGGCATTGGCCTGATGCTGATGGGTCTGCTGGCTTATTTGGCCCATTCCGGCGGCATTTTTTTCCCCTTGGTCCTGTCGCTGGGCATGTGCGGGGCGATCCTCGGCTTTCTCTTTCACAATTTCCCGCCGGCCAAGGTCTATATGGGTGATTCCGGTGCCTACCTGATTGGCTACGTGATCGCGGCCATCTCGGTGCTCAATTCGGAAAAAGGCACAGTGTTGGCGGCGCTGATTGCTCCCGTGTTGGCACTGGCGCTGCCGATTTGTGATGTCGCCTTCGCGATCATCCGGCGCGGCATCAAGGGTCTGCCTTTGTTTCGTCCCGACCGGGGGCATATTCACCACCGTCTGGTCTCCAGCGGGTTTTCCCGTCAGCATACCGTATTGGTGCTTTATGCCATCTCGCTGCTGGCGCTGCTGGCCGGTCTGCTGTCCTTCGTCGCTAAAGGGCACTACCTGCCGGTCCTTTTCGGATTTTTCTTTCTGTTCGTTTTGTTCCTACTGCGCCGTCAGAAGATGTCGTCCGAATCCATCCGGCGTATCTTCAACGAGTCCTGGGAGGCGCGGCAGGATACTAAAAATGCCCTGAAGTTGCGCGATTGGTTTGTGCTGGAAGCTGCCCGCGCCGACAATGGGGAGCACCTCTGGTCGGATTTCAAATTTGTCTTGCGCAAGATCGGTTTCTGCCGGGCCAGCCTGCGTGTTGGTCGGGATGAGCGCTCCTACTACATTCCGAACAGTAATCACGCGCATCCGGAACAGCTGTGGGAGCAGACGCATGTGATTGCAGATGGGGTCGAACTTAGCCTGTATGCGGAGAAACAGTATTTTTCGGAGCGCCAGTTTCTGATCATTTCCGATATCGCGGCCGAGGCCTGGTCCGGTGCCGGCAGCCAGTGGCAACTGTTCAACAACTGCGCCTTGTCTTTTGTTGCCACGGCACGCGAACCGTCAAATTACCGTGAGCAAAAGACCAGGAGCCTTTACCGTCCGACTTACTGAGGCAAAGCCAACCCTGTGAACTGCGGGACCTGTCCGGCGGTAGGCCTGCCCGAATAGTTGCATTCACCATGAACCTGTAATCCTCCCGCCAGCATGTTCAATTCCGATATTTCTACCCGCGAAAAAGCCGTTGCGTTCTGTGGTAGCCTGACGCTGGCTTACAGCGCCTGGGGCTTCGGCGGCGTGATCGCCTGGTCGCTGCACATTCTGCTGGCCGGCGGTTTATTGACCTTTTTGCTGGCTCTGTATGCGCTCGGCTCAGGAACTCAGCACCCGGCAAGCGGCAGCCGCCAGGCGGCAGCCGGGGGCACCCAGCCGCGCGCCAGCAAGGGGGAGCAGAAGAAAAGCCGCAGGAGGCTCCGCCTGCTTTACCTCAGTCCGGCCTTTTACTTTGCGCTGGCCTTCCTGCTCTACTTGGCTGTTGCGGCTTTTAATCCCGCCTGGCAGATCGTTTCTGACCATCGCGGCTGGTGGCTGGAATCAGTCACCCCGCCCTTGGGTAGCTGGCTGCCCACCTCGGTGGAAGCACGCTACGAGCCGATGAACGTGTGGCGTATTTTCAACATGCACCTCGCCGCCTTCAGCTTGGCTTTCGGCTTGTATATCGGACTATCCTCCCGCCGCAGCATTCAATGGGTGTTGTGGGTCTTTTTGATCAATACCGCGCTGATGGCTGCGGTGGGGATCGCTCAAAAATACCTGCAGGCCGATGCGGTGCTGTGGTGGTTGCCATCGGAGAATCCCCAATTCTGGGGCAGTTTTTTTTACCGCAACCAGGGTGCTGCATTTCTGAACTGGGGCGTTGTGATTGCCGGTGTGCTCTACTTTTACCACGCCTACCGGTGTCGGGAAGCGGCGCGGAGTGGGGGACCTCACTTCCTCGCGTTCTGCCTGATCGGCCTGATCGCCGCCTCGGTGGGGCTCGCGCTCTCGCGCGGCGGCATCCTCTTTGCCGCTATCCTGGTCGCCCTCTTCCTCCTTTTTGTGTTGGCCGACTACGTCTATCATGCCGTCGCCCAGCTCTCGCGCCACACCCTGCTGATTACCTCCACGCTGACTCTGTTGCTCGCCTTGCTGCTCTCAGCCGGGCTCTTTCAGGCTCACCGCGCGGTTGACTGGGAGGCGGTGGAAAAGCGTTTCGGTGACATCGAAGCCACCATCGATCAGGCCGAGAGCGATCTACGCGTCCTCAGTTCCCGCGCCACCTGGCAGATGGCCCAGTATCAGCTCTGGACCGGTTGGGGTGCCGGCAGCTTCCGCTACGCTTTTCCGATGTATCAAAAGAATTTTGATACGCTCTTCTATAACCGTTACCACCCGAAACGGGGTTGGACGGGGCGCAAATTTTACCGTTATGCCCATAACGATATCCTCCAGTTTCTGGCGGAATACGGCATCGTCGGTTCCGCCTTGCTGCTACTCACCGTCGCCAGCTTCCTGCTGCATGCGCTGCCCGGCATTCGCCAGCTCCCTTTTGCCGTACTCTTTTTGGCCGCCGGGATCGCCGCTTCGATGGGGCACGCATTTCTCGACTTCATTTACCACAGCCCGGCTTATTGGGTCGCTTTTATTTGCGGGATCGCCCTGGTCAGCCAGTTGCTCCACCTTGAGGCGAAACGCAGTTGAGCGTTTAGGCTGCTGCCTGTTGCGCTGCCGGGCGGCCGCTTGCTTAAGGTCATCGAACACATCAGTCCGAGCCTGCGCGCTTGGTTGGTTTGGCTCGTGTCAGCAAGCTCCATAAGGCAAGCATTCAGACATTCAGGTCCCGGTAAAAGACGCGGGAGTTTCTGCCATTCTGCCGTGCCTCCGCCGCGCGCTCGTCAGGCAAGTCCTGATAACTGCCTTCGCTAAACTCGCAGACTGCGGTAAAGAATTTTGTCGCCTGCGTGGTCAACGCCAGCACGCGTTTGCGGCCCTGGCGCTGTGCTTCGCGGCAGACGTATTCAACCAGGCGGCGGCCGACGCCCTTTTTCTGGTAAAAAGTTTGAACATAGACATTGCCAATTTCGATGATGGCACCCCCGTCGTAGGACCTCAAATGGATGCAACCGATGATGCTGCCATCAATTTCATAGACCAGGAAGTTGGCAATCTCGGCAGCAACATAATCCTGCGTGCGCTGCAGCAGCGCCTCGGACTGCATCGCATTGCGGGTGATATTGTAAATGGAGTAGGCATCCGCCGCGATAGCCGGGCGGATCGACTCATATTCATTGCTGTAAACCATGGTGCCGATGCCCACCTTATCAAAGATCTCGTTCAACAAGACGCCGAAAATACGGCTGTCGAGAATGTGCGCCCGCGGCGTCCCGGCCCGGATCGCGCGGATCGCGTAAGCCGATTTACTGCGGAGGCGCTCCGGGAAGGGTTCGCCGCTGTGGTTATCCAGCAGTGCCTCGAGTTCAGCCACCGGCAGGTTGGTTAACAAATTGCCATCGATGTGGAGACCATCCTGGGTGGTCAGAAAAATCAGCTTGGAGGCCGCCAGACTGCCGGCGAGCTCGGCGGCGAGCAGATCCGAGTTGAGCCGCAGCGGGTTGCCCTCGCGGTTGAAGGCGACCGGCGCGATTACCGGGATGGTGGCATGGTCGAGCAATTGATGGATGAACCCGATATCGAGCCGGTCCACGTTGCCGCTGAATTGCTGGTCGATGCCATGGAGGATCCCGATTTCCTTGCTGCGGACCGCATTGGTGGTGGCACAGCGTAATTTGTTGCGGGTGAGGCCCTGGGCGATTTTCAAATTGAGTTCGGCGCTGGCCTCGGTGGCGAGCTGCAGCGTGGCGGCATCGGTGGGGCCTTCGCCATAAACATCGGAGATGCGGATGCCCCGCGACTCGCTCAGCTCCCGCAGCGGCTGGCCGATACCATAAACGAGCACAATCCGGATGTTCAGTGAGCGCAACACAGCGATATCCAGCAGCACATCCGGAAACATCGCATGCGCCACCGTGCTCCCGTCGAGTGCGATCACGAAAACATGGTCGCGAAACATGGGCACGTATTTTAAGATCCCACGCAGGTCGGTGGGCTTAATGGAGTGGTCCGTTGCCTTGTCGATGCTCATAACTGGGCAACACTTTGCCGGCTCGCCGGAAGCTTGCAAGGCGCTAGTTCGTGCCTAATGTTTGGCATGTTCCAATATATTTTATAGCTATGGACTTGCTATGCCAGTGCCACCAGAACGAATTTCGACTCATGCCAGCAGATCCGCTTGATGCCATTCCACCCAGCTTTGCTGAGCCAGTAGAAAGCTTTTTTGCCTGGCTGGAGTTGGAGCGTGGGCTGTCGGGAAACACCTTGCAGGCTTATGGCCGGGATATTGTGCAGTGCGCGGCATTTATGCAGCAGCAAGGTGCCGCCGATTGGCTGGCGGTGGATGCTGCCCTGGTGAGCAAGTGGACGGCGGAGTTGAGCATGCGTGACTACGCCCGCAGCAGCCAGTCGCGCAAGCTCTCAGCCCTGCGGATGCTGGCACGCCACCTCGTGCGGGAAAACTACCGCCAGGACGATTTTACGGAGCTGGCCAGTTCGCCCAAATTATCCAGAAAACTACCGGAGGTGCTCTCGCCGCAGGAAGTCACCCGCTTGCTGGAGGCTCCGTCGGCTGCGACCCCGCACGGATTGCGCGACCGCGCGATACTGGAGCTGTTTTACAGCAGCGGCTTGCGTGTCTCCGAGCTCTGCGGCTTGCTGCTCCAGAGCATTGATCTGGAGCAGGGCTATGTGCGGGTCTTTGGCAAAGGCGCGAAAGAGCGCATTGCACCCATCGGCAGCGCGGCGGTCAAGGCGGTGCGGGACTATCTCAGCGGCGGACGCGCGAGTTTTGTCAAGGCACATACCGGCAGCGAATTGTTCCTGAGTCAGCAGGGCAAGGCGATCTCGCGCAAAATGGTCTGGGTGATGATCAAGGACTGTGCCCGCAAAGTAGGGATCCAAAAAACGATCAAGCCACACCTGCTGCGGCATTCCTTTGCCACCCATTTGCTCGAGGGCGGAGCCGACCTGCGCGCCATCCAGGAAATGCTGGGACATGCGGATATTGCCACCACCCAAATTTACACCGCCGTGCAGTCTGCCCGCCTGGCGGACGAACATGCCCTGTATCATCCGCGCGGCAAGTGAGCGACAGGTGTCCACGCTCCGGAGCGTGCTCTGGTCAAAAGCTTTCCTTTGCAACATGCCTGACGATAGAGAAATCACCGAAACCATCATCGGAGCTGCCTATACCGTGTTGAACAAACTCAAGCCGGGGCTGGATGAAAAACCGAAAAATTGAGGCCCACAGATCCGTCTTTCCTTTTCAGTCAAAGGTCGATTACGATTAGGACTTACTCCTTTGCCTGGGTGTCCCAATTCGGAAGTCAGGTGCGGATTCGCATAAGCGCACGTTTTTGACTGAACACTTCCAGGCACAGGCGTCCGGCTATCGCTATTTTGCTGCAGTGCTGCTTGGGCTAAGTCTTGGAATTCCTGGCAACTGGCTTCAATAATGCTTGTCCCTGCGTGTGCTTTTTTAATACTATTGTGCGTCGTAACGCAGCTCTACCATGTCGAAGAAAATAGGTTTTATTTCCACGCGCTTTGCCGGTTCGGACGGAGTATCGCTCGAAAGTGCCAAATGGGCCGAGGTGCTGTGGGATGACGGCCATGTGAGCTACTGGTATAGCGGGCGCAGCGACCGCGATCCCGGTTGCAGTTTCTGTGTGCCGGAGGCGTATTTCGGGCATCCGGAGAACGAGTGGATCAATCAGCGCATCTGGGGGCACCCGCGCCGCAATCCGGAAGTGACGGAACGCATCCGGGCACTAGCGGATTACCTCAAACAAACCCTCTACGACTTTGTCAGTCACCACGGTATCGATATCCTGATCCCGCAGAACGTGCTGGCTATTCCGATGCACGTGCCATTGGGCATCGCCGTTACTGAGTTTCTGGCGGAGACGCAGCTACCGGCGATTGCGCACCACCACGACTTTTACTGGGAGCGCACCCGCTTCTCGATCGGCGGGGTCAAGGACTACCTCGACATGGCCTTTCCCCCGAGCCTGCCGCACCTCCACCATATCGGAATCAATCAGGCCGCGCTGGAACAGCTCGCCTTTCGCAAGGGGGTCAACTCCACGCTGATGCCGAACGTCTTCGACTTTGATAATCCGCCCCCTCAAGCGGATCCCTACACGGCTGACATTCGCAAGGAGATTGGCATCAGTCAGGAGGATATCCTTATTTTGCAGCCCACCCGCATCGTGCCGCGCAAGGGCATCGAGCACGCCATCAAGCTGGTGGGCCTGCTTGACGATTCACGCTACAAACTGGTCATCTCCCATGACGCCGGGGATGAAGGGCTCGACTACAAGCTGCAGTTGGAGGAAATGGCCCGCCAGGAGGGGGTGGACCTGCGCTTCTTCGCCGCCCGCATCGGGGAAGTGCGGCAGGTCGATCACCTGGGCAATAAAATCTATACGCTCTGGGACATTTATCAACATGCCGACCTGATGACCTATCCCAGCACCTACGAGGGCTTCGGCAACGCACTGCTGGAGGCGATCTATTTCAAGGTGCCGGTGGTGATCAACCGTTATGCCATTTATGTGCAGGATATCGAGCCCAAGGGCTTCAAACTGATTGAGATGGACGGTTTTATCACCCAGAAGCTGCTGGATGAGGTGCGCCGCGTGATCGAAGACAAAGAGCACCGCAAATCGATCGTGGACCACAACTACAAAGTAGCCCGGCGTTACTACAGCTATACTGTGCTGCGCCGGGTGCTGCGCCACCACATCGCCATGCTGACTGGTGATGCGCCCAAAAACCTGAGCCGCAATAAAGCGAACACCAGATGATTCAGACTGTATCCAGAGATCAATTACGGACAATCCGCAAGCGTTTTGAACGTCTCTACGGCAGCCGCGCCGAAAAACTATTGGAGCGTTTCCTGATGGTGATCGGGCGCTATGGGGTCGGGTCGAATGTCGCGGCATTTGCTGATCGCTGGGATGAGCGCGACAGCGTTATGATCACTTACGCCGACAGTATCCATGATGCCGGGAGCGGTGTCCCGCTGCAGGCACTCAACCGCTTTGCCCGCAAGCACCTCAAGGGCGCGATCCGGACCATTCATTTATTGCCCTTCTGCCCCTGGTCATCCGACGACGGTTTTTCCGTGATCGACTACCGCAAGGTGGATCCCGGTTGCGGCGACTGGCAGGATGTGGAGACGCTCGGGCAGCACTTTGACTTGATGTTCGACCTGGTGCTCAACCACTGCTCCGCCCACAGCAGCTGGTTTAAGGACTATGTGGCTGGAATTGAGCCGGCCCGCCATTACTTCCTGACGATGGACCCACAACTGGATTACAGCCAGGTTGTGCGTCCGCGCACTTTGCCGTTGATGACCAAAACCCGCACCCGCGATGGAGAGTCGCATATCTGGACAACTTTTTCTCCGGATCAGGTCGATCTGAACTGGAAGAATCCGGAAGTCTTTTTTGAGTTTCTGGATATCCTCTTCCTCTACCTTGCCAAGGGTATGCGCATCGCCCGTCTCGATGCGGTGGCCTTCCTCTGGAAGGAGCTGGGCACCAACTGCCTGCATTTGCCCGAAACGCATGAGCTGGTGAAGCTCTTCCGCGATGTGTGCGAAATTGTAGCCCCCAGGGCCATCATCCTGACTGAGACAAATGTGCCGCATGCCGAAAACGTCAGCTACTTCGGGCAGGGCGACGAAGCGCACATGGTGTATCAATTCAGCCTGCCGCCGCTGCTGTTGCATGCCTTCATTACCGGCAACGGCCAATACCTGACCCATTGGGCCAGCGGGCTGGAGCCACCGCCTGCTGGCTGCACCTTTTTCAACTTTACCGCCAGTCACGACGGCGTTGGCGTCCGACCGGTTGAGGGCATCCTGCCCGCCACCGAGCGCGACAAGTTGATCGAGCATGTCACTTCCGCCGGGGGGCAGGTGAGCTGGCGTGCCATGCCGGATGGTTCCAAGCAGCCTTACGAGCTGAACATCACCTATTATTCCGCACTGGCCATTCCAGGTGATGTCCAACTCGGTGCCGCCCGTTTCCTGTGCTCGCAGGCACTCGCGCTCTCGCTGCGTGGTATTCCCGGGATTTATATCCACAGCCTCTTCGGCACCGAAAACGATCTGGACGGGATGGCTGCGAGCGGACAGAACCGGACCATCAACCGGCGCAAGTGGGAGTTGGCGGAACTACAGGCGCAGCTCAAGACCGGTGTCGGCAAGCAGGTATTTGACCGCTATTTGCGTATGCTGCGGCGGCGCACCGAACACCCCGCCTTTCACCCGGATGCGCTGCAGCAGGTGTTTGACGTCCATCCGGATCTGTTCGTGCACAAGCGCACTTCACTCGACGGCGCTGAGGCCGTCTTCTGTGTTTTTAACCTGACTGCAAAAAACAAGCAATTGCAGCAGCTCTGCCCGGACCCGAAGTTCGCTGAGGCCGAGCTGTTGTATGATATTCTGCGCGCGCGCGTAGTGAAACCAAATGGCAAGGGCTACAGTCTGAAGCCTTATCAGGCACTCTGGCTGGTGGCTCGCGGGCAACCATGAGGTAGTTTCCCTCTTATTTTGTAGCGGGGCGGTGATAGCCGTTCCGGTGGCGGCGTGGCTGGGTGCTTGGTGTCGCGCGGTGGCTGCGGCACCGCATCGCTCTCGCGCTGCGGCTACGGGTCCACATCGCTCTCGCGCTGCGGCTACGGGTCCGCATCGCTCTCGCGCTGCGGCTACGGGTCCGCATCGCTCTCGCGCTGCGGCTACGGGTCCGCATCGCTCTCGCGCTGCGGCTACGGCACCGCATCGCTCTCGCGCTGCGGCTACGGGTCCGCATCGCTCTCGCGCTGCGGCTACGGGTCCACATCGCTCTCGCGCTGCGGCTACGGGTCCGCATCGCTCTCGCGCTGCGGCTACGGGTCCACATCGCTCTCGCGCTGCGGCTACGGGGATCGATTCACTGC
>Ga0100391_1001648_pt1 | contig 24496 bp, 30 predicted proteins | sample CryGeymeta201515_FD_81541 | JGI IMG/M metagenome (GOLD analysis project Ga0100391, IMG submission 81541) | Groundwater microbial communities from Crystal Geyser aquifers in Utah, USA - Crystal Geyser metaG 2015-15 | ecosystem: Environmental > Aquatic > Deep subsurface > Groundwater | place: USA... | reverse complement strand
TCCCCCGGTTCCCCCGGTTCCCCCGGTTCCCATGTCGCCAACCCCATCTCGTCGCGCGCCATGGCCTCCGGGGACGGCACCACCGCGACAGGGCGCGGCACCGGCAGCGTCCCGGGACGCTGGACGGGGGCGCGGGCGGCATCCGCCGTCACCAGCGCATCGGGGGCAGGGTTCAGGGCCGGGCCGGGCCCCGGCGCCACCAACTCGATCACCGGGCGGTCCGGGGATCCGTTCGCAAGCGGCCCCGAAGCCACCGGTTCGAGCGCTCCGCCCGACGCCTCCGGCAGGGCGATCCACCGCCCCGGACGCTCGACCAGGGCGGATTGCGCCGCCAGCGGCCCCGCGACAAGACCGAACAGGATGGCCAGCCGCATCATCGCATGCTCATCCCGTTGGGGTTGAACACCAGTTCGACCCGGCTCCAGCGGTCATAACTCTCGATCGGCAGGTCGAAGCCGTTGCTGCCACAGCGGATGATCGCGCGGCGCGCCGCTTCATAGGCCTGCTGGGCCGCCGCCTGGGACCCGCCGGAGAACTCGATCATCCGGATCGTGCCGGTGTCGGGCCGCGCGTCGCGGGCCATGTCGAAGGCCAGCACGACCGTGGTGCCAAGCGCCTCGGTCGACAGGGCGCCGACGTTCCAGCAGGCCTGCACGGCCACGCGGAAGCCGTCCCGCACGCCCTGCGTCAGCGGCGGGCTGGTGGGTGTCGGGGTCGGCGTCGGGGTGGGCGCGGGCGCGGGCGTCTCCACCGCATCGGCCACGGCCGAGGCGATGGCGGCGGCCAGCGGATCGACCTCGGCCTCGGGCTGGGGCGCAGGGTCGGGCGCAGGGTCGGGCGCGGGGCTGGGCGCAGGGTCGGGCGCGGGGCTGGGCGCAGGCGTGTCCACCGCGTCGGCCACCTCGGCGGGCGGCGCCACCGGCGCGGGCCGGGCCGGGCGCGGCGTCGGGCGGACCGAGGCCGTCGGGCCAAGTGCCGCCGCAGGCTCGTCCGCCTCGGTCACGATCTCGGTGGTGGCTTCCTCGGGGGCGGTCTCCGGGCGCTCCTCGATCGGCGCTTCGGTCGGTGCATCGGACTCCGCCGGCTGCTCCAGCACATCGGGCGCGGTCTCCGCGTCCGGCTCCGGCAGGGGGGCGGCCACCGGGGCCACGCGCGGCGCCTCGTTCGGGCGCGGCGTGGGCGACACCGGCGCATCGGTCGCCCCCGGCGGCGGGGCCAGCGGCACCACCTCGTCCGTCACCAGCGTATCGGGCACCGGATCGACCGGAACCGGCTGGCTTTCGGGCGGCGGCGCCGCAGTTTCGGCAGGTGCGTCCTGCGCCGGGGGGGGCGCTTCGGCGGCCGGGGCGGCCGACGTTTCGGGGACGGCGGGCACCGGTGGCTGCTCCAGCGCCGGGGGGCGCGACGCGGACATCGCGCCGGTCAATGTCTCGAAATCCTCCACCGACATCAGCGTCACGCCCGTCACCTCGAACGCCACCTCCGGGCTGCGGTCGAACAAGGCTCCGCCGAACACGACCCACAACAGCAGGACCGCATGGATCGTGGCAGAGGCATAGAGGGACCGGCGCATCGCTGCCTCACCTATCCGTTCCGTCCAGGCGCGGCCCACCCGCGTCGGTCACCAGACCGATCTGCCGGAACCCTGCCGCATTCAACGCCCCCATCACCTCCATCACGGACGTGTAGGGGATGGAGCCATCGGCACGCAGGAAGATGCGCGGGCTGTCGCGTTCGGCGGCGATGGCGCGCAGGCGCGGGATCAGGTCGTCGCGCGCAACTTCGGTGGTCTGCAACGTGACCGAGCCATCGGCGCCCAATGTCACCGTCAACGGCTCTTCCTGTTCGCTCGGCAGGCTTTCGGCCGAAGTGTCGGGCAAGTCGATCGGCACACCCACCGTCATCAGCGGCGCCGCGACCATGAAGATGATCAGCAGGCACAGCATCACGTCCACGAAGGGGGTGACGTTGATCTCGGACATCGGGCGCGCGCCCCGGCGGCCCCGGCCCCGGCGTCGGCGCTGCCCGCCGCCGCCTTGTGCAACCGACGCGCCCATCAGTCCAGTTGCCGGCTCAGAAGGGTGGAAAATTCGTCCGCGAAGCTCTCGTAGGTGCCCACGATGCTGTCCGCGTCATTCGACAGCTTGTTGTAAAGGATCACCGCCGGGATGGCGGCCAACAGGCCCAGCCCCGTCGCCAGAAGCGCCTCGGCAATCCCCGGCGCCACCACGGCAAGCGAGGTCTGGCCCGAAATCGCGATCTCCTGGAACGACCGCATGATGCCCCAGACCGTGCCGAACAGGCCCACGAACGGCGCGGTGGAACCCGTCGTGGCCAGGAACGTCAACCCGTTGGTCAGACGCGCGCTTTCCCGCGCGATGGACACATCCATCGACCGGTCCACGCGCTGCTGCACGCCGGGGATCAGCGCGCCGTCGTCGCGCAGGCTGCGCCGCCATTCCGTCATGCCCGCCACGAAGACCCGTTCCGAGGCCGATTTCGGCCCGTCCGCCACCTGGTCATAGAACTCGTCCAATGGCTCGCCCGACCAGAAGGTCGCATCGAAAGCCTGCGCATTGGCGCGCGCGCGGCGGAACATGGTGATTTTCGTGAAGGCGATGGCCCAGACCCAGACCGAGGCCACGATCAGCCCGATCATGACCAACTGCACGATCAGGCTGGCCCTGAAAAACAGTGCGATCAGCGTAAAATCCGCCTCCCGCGCCAGCGCAAGCGTTTCCGTTTCCATATCTGCAAGACGTCCTCTACCCGGCCTCGAACCAAAACGGGCGCGGTTTTTGCTGCGCCTCATTATGGCCCGAGATTATCAGGTTGAAGGGGGGATGGCGAACACTTCCGCGTCAGTGGCCATCATCTGCCACCAATGTTGTGACTTTTGCGCGTATATCCGCCGGAAGCCGGGCCGCGCGGCCATCGGCGGACAGAATCACCACCTTGACGCGCGCCTCCAGCAGAACCTCGGCCCCGCGCAGCACCCGCTGCGGCATGTCGAAACTGGCGCCCTTCAGGGTGTCGAGCCGCGTTTCCACCACCAGCGCGTCATCGTATTTCGCCGGTTTCAGGTAGTCCGCCGCCACCCGGCGCACGGCAAAGACCAGCCCCGCCGCCTTCATGTCGAGCTGGCTGATGCCTGCGGCGCGCACCATTTCCGAGCGGCCGCGTTCAAGGTATTTCAGGTAATTGGCGTAGTAGACGATGCCTGCAAGGTCCACGTCCTCGTAATACACCCGCAGCGGCCAGAGGTGGATCATGCGGTCCTCCCGATGCGGGCCGCCAGGCGCAGGGCGTGGGACGGGTCCGTGGCGCAGACCGGCAGGATCGGATCGTATCCGGCCCGGATGATGGTCGCGATCTCGGGCTTGAGAACCGCCGGTCCGTCCTCCGACAGCACGGCAAGCGGCGACGCGCCGAGGAAGGCCGTGTCCGACCACAGCAGGATGGTCTGGACCGCCTGGCTCAAGGCAATGGTCTCGGCCGGAACCGCCGCCAGTTCCCCATCCATGCGGACAAACACGAAGGCCGCCTTGATGCCGCCATCGGGATCGAAGCGAAAACTGCGGTATTGGTTGGCACCCGCATCCACCAGCCGCGCGACGGTGCCGGCAAGATCCGGGATCAACCGGTCGAGGTTCGGCGTGGCCGTCAGTTCCGCCCAGTCCCGCACGAAGAAGATCATCAGGTTCGCGCCCAGTTCCGGGTCCGTCTCGGCCATCGTGTGACCGGCCAGCGCCACCACGGCCTCGATCGCGCCCTTGAGCGTCGAAATCGTCGCCTCCTCCACCCCGAAGACGACCGGCACGATCGGCCGCCCCCAGCGCGCGAACAGGAACTGCCCGTCGGCGCGGGTGAACAGCGCCGCGATGTCGGCGGCGGGCGGAGAGGCGGCGGGCGGGGAGGCGGCGGGCGGGGTCAAAACAGCCCCCCCTGCGGGTCCGACCCGTCCGACGGGCCGCCAAAACCCTTGTCGTCCCATTCGGGACGATCAACGGGCGGAATGGGCCTGTCGAAACCGAGGTGCGACCACCCCTTGTGCGCCAGCATCCGCCCGCGCGGCGTCCGCGCGATCAGGCCCTGCTGCAACAGGAACGGCTCGATCACCTCCTCCAGCGCGTCACGCGGCTCGGCCAGCGCGGCGGCAATGGTCTCGATGCCCACCGGCCCACCATGATAATTCTCTGCAATCAGAGCAAGATAGCGCCTGTCCGCCCCGTCCAGCCCCAACACGTCCACCCCCAGCCGCGTCAGCGCGCTGTCCGCGATCTCGCGGGTCAGGCGGCCATTGCCCTCCACCACCGCAAAGTCGATCACCCGCCGCAACAGCCGCCCCGCGATGCGCGGCGTGCCCCGCGCGCGCTTGGCGATCTCCAGCGTTCCCGCCGGGTCCGCAGCGATGCCCGCGATCCGCGCGCCCCGCGCAACGATCTGATCAAGCTCCTGAATTGTATAGAAATTCAGCCGTGTCGGGATGCCGAAACGATCCCGCAAGGGCGTCGTCAACAGGCCCAGCCGCGTCGTGGCCCCCACCAGGGTGAAGGGCTGCAACTCGATCCGCACCGTCCGCGCGGCTGGCCCCTCCCCGATCACCAGGTCCAGTTCGAAATCTTCCAGCGCGGGGTAGAGGATTTCCTCCACCACCGGACTGAGCCGATGAATTTCATCAATGAAAAGAACGTCTTGCGCTTCAAGATTGGTCAGGATCGCCGCCAGGTCGCCTGCCTTGGCCAGCACCGGCCCCGAGGTCATCCGGAACCCGACGCCCAATTCCTTCGCCATGATCTGCGCCAGGGTCGTCTTGCCAAGCCCCGGTGGCCCGTGGAACAGCACGTGGTCCATTGCCTTGCCGCGCCGCTTCGCACTCTCGATGAACACCCGCAAATTCGCCCGCGCCTCTTCCTGCCCGGTGAAATCATCCAATGATTGCGGACGGATAGCGCGCTCATCCTCGGGCAGGCGGTCGGGACGCAGGGTGGGGTCTGGGTCAGATGTCATGGGCATTTATCGCCCGCGCGGCGGTTCGAGACCATCCCCCTATTCCTTCGGCGCCAGCAGTCGCAGGGCGGCGCGGATCAAGGCAGGCGTCTCGCTTGCGCCATCCGCCGCCTGCGTCACCGCGCGGGCGGCATCGACCGGCGCATAGCCCAGGTTCTGCAACGCCGAAAGCGCCTCTGCCTGCGCGTTATTCTCCTGTTTCTGCAAGGGTTTTTTGGGCAGCGGCGCATCATCCTCCACCCGCGGCTCAGCCCCGTCCGTGCCCATCGCCGCATCCAGCGACCCGCCCCGCGCCATGATCCCCGGCGCCTTGTCCTTCAATTCCATCACCACGCGCTGCGCCAGTTTCGGCCCCACGCCCGGTGCCGCCTTGATCGAATTCGCGTCCCCCAGCATGATCGCACGCGCCGCGCCATCTGCCCCCAACGTGCCCAGGATCGCCATCGACGCCTTCGCCCCCACGCCTTGCACCGAGATCAGCAACCGATGCCATTCCCGTTCATAAGGTGTTGAAAAGCCGATTAATTGCAGCAGGTCTTCGCGGACGAGCAATTCCGTATACAGCGCCACCATCGCGCCCCGCGCCGGCAGCGCGGCCAATGTCCGTTCGGAACAATGCACGACATATCCGACGCCACCCACGTCGATCAGCGCGTGGTCGCTGGCGCGGTAATCCAGCCGTCCGGTGAGTTTCCCGATCATGACACGCTCCCTTGCGCCCGACGGATGCTGGCGGCCCCGATCGCGGCCGCAAGCCGACCGGCCGTCGCCGCATGGAAGGAATGGCAGATCGCGATGGCCAGCGCATCCGCGGCATCCGGCCCGACCGGCGCGCAGCCCGGCAATTGCAGGCGCACCATGTGGGCGATCTGCCGCTTGTCGGCATGGCCCACGCCGACAACGGCCTTTTTCACCGCGTTCGGGGCATACTCCGCCACGGGAAGTCCGGCCTGTGCCGGCACCAGCATCGCGATCCCGCGCGCCTGTCCCAGCTTCAGGGTCGCCGCCCCGTCGCGGTTCACGAAGGTCTGCTCCACCGCCGCCTGTTCGGGGCGATAGGTCTCCATCACGGCGGTCAACTGGATGTGCAGCGACAACAGACGCTCGGCCAGATCGAGGCCGGTGCTGGTGCATTGCCCGTTGGCTACATGGCTCAGGCGGCCCGCATGGGCCTCGATCACGCCCCAGCCCAGGCACCTCAGACCGGGATCGATTCCGATTATTCGCATATCCGCCCGCCCTGCCCCGTGGTCATGTTGGCCTGCCCGTTTCCCGGTATTGCCGCGGCCTTAGCACGAAACGCGAACATCGCAAAGATGTCGGCGCAATTTCGCCACCTTCTGATCCGTTTTCGACACATGGAACCCATATGCGACAAACGCGACATTTCAGCCCCGGAATGCGACGGATGGAAGTGGTAATTTTTCTATTATTAATAGATAGTTAGTCCTGTTCACCGACATGCATTTCTTGCATGGGACCCATGCAGAATGACCGGCTTGCGAGGACTGTACGCGATGTCTATCTGCGCCTCATCACACGGACCGGCATGTGCCGGCTTCGTCCCTTGGACCCTCTCAACCGGAAAGGATCAGACCAATGGCCTCGATCACCAACCGCCCGCTCGGCGCGGGTTTCAACGCCACCCGGATCATCTCCGGTATGGTGTCCCGTTTCGCCGTCTGGAACGACGCGCGCGTCACCCGCAAGGCACTGTCCAAGCTGTCCAATCGCGAGCTTGACGACCTCGGCCTGTGCCGTGGCGACATCGAAGACATCGCGCAGGGTCGCACGATCCGCTGACGCAGGTCGCGCGGTCGCGCGGTCCTGGGACATGGGGCTGCGCTGTTTGGACAAGCGCTGACAGGGAGTCCACGCCCGTCGTTACCCTTTCACTGCAACGACGAAAAGCGGTCCGGTCATGCCGGGCCGCTTTTTTCATGGATTGGGCCAAGGCGGCGCGTGGGCCGCGAAGGTCACATCCTCGGCCCGCCCGGTCTGTCTCAGGAACCCTGATTGGCGGCAAGGCCCGCCTGGATGAATGCGAAGGCTTCTTCGTAGCGCTCGCCCACCCAAAGGCTCAGCGCGTCGGGCATCAGGATGAGACCCGCAACCTGTTCGAAATTGGAGCCGCTCAGCAGCGAAACGACCTGCAAGCTGTAGACGTCGATCCCGAGGAACCAGATCAGGTAGGCTTTCACGGCCACGGAAATCGCCAACGCGACAAGCAAACCACGCAGCGGAAACCCGAACCGCAGCCGGGACTCGGGACGTCCAAGGGCCGTCACGATTCCATCGGCGTGAACGACAAACCCCATACCACCACGGCGATTACGCCGACCGCGCTGGATCCGGTTCAGTCGTTCATGAAATTGTTCTGTGTCTTGTACCATTGGGCAGCTCATAACTCACTATGCTGCCCCCACCGGGGATTGGTATAGCAATTCTCAGACCAAATTGCGACCGATTTTAGGCAAAGTTGGCAAGACTCGGAGACACAGGGTTAATCGCCCCTCCGCAGCGTCAAGGTCGTCCATTCCCCGATCTCGTCACGGGCCGTCTGGGCAAAGCCCTGCGCCGCGTAGGCCGCCGCCACCTCGTCCGCCTGTGGGTTCAGGATCCCCGACAGGACAGCATGGCCGCCGGGCGCGGTATTGGCCGCCATATCGGGCGCAAGTTCGATCAGCGGGCCCATAAGAATGTTAGCAAAGACAAGGTCATAGGGGCCAGTTTCCAGAATGGCGGGATGGTCGAAACCGGTCGCCTCAAGGCAGGTCACCCATTGCGCCACACCATTGGCGGCGGCGTTCGCCACGGCCACGTCGACGGCCTGCGGATCGATGTCCGAGGCGATCACCTCACGCTCCAGAACCTTCGCTGCGGCGATCGCCAGCACCGCGGTTCCGCAGCCGATATCAGCCACCAATTGTGGCGAGAATCCGGCCGTCAACAGTTTGTCCACCGCTTCGAGACAGCCTTTCGTGGTCCCGTGGTGCCCGGTTCCGAACGCCATGGCGGCCTCGATCAACAGCGGAATCGACCCCGCCGGCACCTTGTCGGCATCGTGGCTGCCATAGAGGAAAAAGCGCCCGGCGCGCACCGGGTGCAATTCGCGGCGCACATGGGCCACCCAGTCGATCTCGGGCAGTTCCGACACGGCGAAGTCCTTGGCGCCAAAGGCCGCCGACAGCAGCGCGAGCGCGATCTGGTCGGGCGGCTCGATGAAATAGGCGCCGACCTCCCACAGGCCCGATCCGTCCTCCATCTCGAACACGCCCACGCCCGTCGGTGCCGGGTCGATCGCTTCCAGCGCCTCGCCAAGGGCTTCTGCGGGGACCCGGTCGGTCAGGGTCGTCAGGGCGGTCCAGGTGGGCATCGCGGCCTCCATATCTGCGTCGCCCGGAGCGGTAGCGGCTTTGCCCCGCCTTGGCAAACACAGGCGGGTTTTCCGTAGCTCGAAATGTGCAGGGAACCGCGATATCCTGTCCCGAGATCGCAACTGACAGGACAGACCATGTTCAAGGGACCCCGCGGCCTATTCATCACCCTTCTGGGTGCAGCCGCAATCATCGCTGCCGCCTTCTATTTCGGTTTCCAGGGCCAGAAGGACGACGCCGACACGTCGCGCGCCTTTCTGACCCATCTCGCCGCTGGCGAGGCGCCGGAGGCCTACGCCCTGCTCCATTCCTCCGTGACCCGGCAGATCACCCAGGGCGATCTGGCGAACGGGGTCAGCAGCATGGAACCCTTTGTCGAGATCCGCTTTCCCTCCATCGGCTTTTCCACCTCCAACGGGTCGCGCACGACCGAACTGACGGGCACCGGCACCACCGCAAGCGGTTGCGAAAGCGCGCTGCATTTCGAGTTGCTGAACGGCGAGATCACCGCCTTCGATATCCAGCCCGTCTGCCGGGGCGCGGCGGCCGATACCTGATGCCCGTGCCTGCCGGAGCCGCCCCCCGATGAAACGTGCAATCCTGCCGCTTGCGCTGGTCACACTGGGGGTCGTGCTGTTGGGCTGGCTGATGTGGACGGCCTTCGGCGGCCAGCGCGCCGACGTGGCCGTTGCGCGCAGTTTCCTGTCCCATGTAGCTGCGTCCGAGTTCGACGCAGCCGACGCGTTGATGACCCCGGCGCTTCAGGCACGCTTGGGCGCGGGCGGGTTGCAACGCGCGTTCGGCCAGATCGAGCCATGGGAACGGTCGAGGTTTCGCTCCCGGACGTCAAACGGCTTCGGCGATACCCGCACGACCAGGTTGCTCGGCTTCGGCACGACCCCGTCGGGTTGCACAAGCGATCTGGCAATAAGCCTTGTCAACGGCGCGATCGACGCCTTCTCCGTCAACCCGCTCTGCCCGGCGACCGACCTCGACGTCTGATCACTCCGCCGGTTGTGGCGCGGGCCGGGACAGCAGCGTCTCGTGGCCCGCCTCCGGGTGGCGCGGCACAAGGAACGACAGCGCCAGCGACACCGCCGCCATGCAGGCCGCCGCGATGAACACGCTGGTGGGCGAGGTCAGCCACAGGTACCCCAGCCCCGCCGGCAGGAACACCGCCGCGATATGGTTGATCGTGAAGGCCACGGCGGCGGTGGGCGCGATGTCGCCCGGGTCCGCGATCTTCTGGAAATAGGTCTTGATCGCCAGGGCCAGCGCAAAAAAGATGTGGTTGAGGATATACAGCGCCGCCGCCAGCCCCGCGCCCAGATCGAACACGTAAAGCGCGGCATAGGACACGAAGATCAGCCCCAGACCGGAATATTCCACGATCAGCGCCGCGCGCTCTCCGAAGCGGCTGACGGCCCGGCCAAGGAACGGCCCGGCGACCATGTTCGCCAGCAGCGTCACCATGTAAAGCGCGGTGATCTGGTGCACCTCGAAGCCATAGCGCTCCACCATCATGAAGCCCGCGAACACGACGAAGATCTGCCGCCGTGCGCCCGACATGAACTGCAGTGCGTAATACAGCCAATAGCGCCGCCGCAGCACCATGGTCTTGAGTTGCGGGTTCGGGCTTTCGAATTGCGGATAGACGAAGAAACACGCCACCGCGATCACCGCCGTCACCCCGCCCGAGATCCAGTAGACGAAATCATAGCTCAAATCATAGGTGCGCCACGTCACCACGATCAGCCCATAGGACAGCAGCGTTGCGCCCGATCCGATGCTCAGCAACCACCCCAGCGCCTGCGGCGCGCGTTCCTTCTTGATCCACTGAAGCTGCAGGGACTGGTTCACCGTCTCGTAATAGTGGAACCCGATGGAACTGAGCAGCGTGATGAACAGCAGGCCCCCCAGCGACGGAAACTGCGCCGTCAGGGCCGAGGCGACCCCCAGCAGCGTCAGCGCGATCAGGCCAAGCACCTGTTCGCGGATGAACAGCAGCAGGAAGATCACGCCGATCGCGAAAAAGCCGGGGATCTCGCGCACCGTATGCAGCCAGCCGATATCCGATCCGTCGAACGCGGCCTGTTCGACGACGAAATTGTTCAGCAGCGCGGACCATGTGGCAAAGGCCACCGGCATGGCGAAGGCCATCACGCCAAGCAACGCCACCGGGCTGCGCCAGAACGGCAAGCCGCGCGCTTCCTCCAGTGTCGTGGTTCTGAGGGTATCACCAAGGGCCATTTTTTTGCCTTTACGCCTTTCGGTCAGCCTTGGCGAGGGCTGGGATAACACAGGAGCCTGTGCGATGCTGCACGCAACCATGACCCGATCCGAAGCCCTGATGCGCCGCTACGACCATGCCGCCCCCGGATGGGGCGACAAGATGCGCGTGCTCGGATATGCCGACGCCTGTCTGGGGTTCCTCGCCGATGGCCTTCCGGATGCGCGGGGTGCCATGGCACCGGGCGTGCGGGTCTGCGATGTCGGCTGCGGCACCGGCGCCTTTGCCTAGGTAGGCATGGGTCCGCCTGCACGGTCCCGATCACTCGATCACGCTGGTCGATCCGTTCCGCGGGATGCGCGATCAGGCCGCGGGCGCATTGGCCCGGCGCGGCGCGCAGGCCGATTGCCACGCGACAGCGATCGGGGCGCTGCGCCCTTCCGCCCCCTTCGACCATCTGTTGCTTGCCCACGTGATCGAACATGTGCCCGATCCGGTGGCCGCCTTGCGCCACCTTCGGGGCTTGGTCACGCCTGACGGCCGTCTCTGGCTCGTCGTCTCGAAACCGCATTGGTGCAATGCGATCATCTGGCTGCACTGGCGCCACCGGGCCTGTCGCGCGGCCGAGGTCGCGGAATGTCTTGCGGCGGCGGGATGGCATCTGGAGGCAACACGCGCCTTCCCGTCCGGCCCGCCGTCGCGGACCTCGCAAGGCTACAGCGCCCGCCCCGCCTGAAGCGACCGAAGATGTCCGGCACTCGTGCTGGCGCGGGACGCTCCTTTCCGAAACGTTAACGAATTTCGGATAGTCCTTTTTTTGCAATGACTTAAGGTAGGTTATCACGCGTGATAAGCCGCCTCTTTTCGGCGTCTCAACTGGCCAGCACGTTGCGGAACGCCCAGGGCTCTGCCTCGTCGATATCCTCGGGGAACAGCTCCCAGCGATCCTGAAGCGGCGTCCAGTCGGTATAATGCGCCTCCACCGGCCCGAGATAGGGGCGCTGCACGTCAAGGCAGCGGGCGTGATCCATCTCGTCGGCCTCCACGATGCCCGCGCCGGGGTTCTCCAGCGCCCAGACCATGCCGGCCAGAACTGCGCTCGTCACCTGCAAGCCGGTCGCGTTCTGATAGGGTGCCAGGTCGCGCGTCTCCGCATTCGAAAGACGCGACCCGAACCACAGCGCGTTCTTCTCGTGGCCGTAGATCAGCACTCCCAACTCGTCGATGCCCTCCACGATCTCGTCCTCGGTCAGGATATGGTGCGTCTCCTGCGCGCGGCCCGCGCCGAACATTTCATGCAGGCTCAGCACCGCGTCGTCGCACGGATGGTAGGCATAGTGGCAGGTCGGGCGATACTCCGGCTCATGCCCCTCGCCCACGGTGTAGTAGTCGCTGATCGACACCGCTTCATTGTGGGTCACGAGGAAGCCGAATTGCGGCCCCGGCGTCGGGCACCATGAATGGACCCGCGTGATCGCGCCGGGACGGTCAAGCCAGATCGCGGCCTTGCAACCGGTTTCCTGCCGATACCCGTTCTCGGGGAACCAAGGCTCATGCGTGCCCCAGCCCAGTTCGGCGGGTTGGAACCCTTCCGAGATGAAGCCCTCCACCGACCAGGTGTTCACGAAGACATTGCGCGGGCGTGGCGTGCGGCGTGCCTGCGTGTCGCGCTCTGCGATGTGGACGCCCTTGATCCCGAGCGATTGCATCAGCCGTGCCCACCCCTCGCGCGTGGTCGGCGGGGTCGCATCGCGCCCGGTATCGCGCGCCAGCGTCAGCAAGCCGTCCTTCACGAACCACGACACCATGCCCGGGTTGGCGCCGCAGCAGGATACCGCCGTCGCACCGCCGGGATTGGCCGCCGCCTCGTCCCGCACGGCCTGTCGCAGCGCGTAGTTCGTGCGCGCTGCGTTATCGGTGGTGCCAAAGTAATAGCCCGCCCATGGCTCCACCACGGTGTCGATATAGGGCACGTCGATCTCGCGGCAGAACCGCATCAGGTCGAGCGAGGACGTATCGACGCTGAGGTTCACGCAGAAGCCCTTGCCCGGCTCCAACAGCCCGCCCAGAACCGCACGATAGTTTTCCGGCGTCAGGGCCGTATCGACGAAGTTCAGCCGGTGTTGGCGCAGGAAATTGTGTTGCGCCGCGTCCGGCTCGATCACCACCAACCGGTCCGCGTCGTAATCGAAATGGCGCTCGATCAACGGCCAGGTGCCCTTGCCGATAGAGCCGAAGCCGATCATCACGATCGGGCCATCGATCGTCGCGTAAACCGGATGTGCTTGCGCCATGAGATCCTCCTGAAAGCTGGGGACACTCATAGGATGCACCGGGCCAAAAGAAAACCGTTGGCCACCTTTTGCGCCGCGCCCACGGTCATCGCGCGGCGGGTGAACAGCGCAGGCAAACCGCTGACCAGGCACCAGACCTGAGCCTCGGCGGCGGCGCGAGCCTTGGCCAATTGGCGCCCCCCCCCGCGTCGAGGTCGGTCTTCAGGTCGGTGTTTGTGTTATCGGTGGTCATGGGCTGGGGCCTCCGGGGTATGGGTGTCTTTCGTTGATCCCCATCTGCCCGGGCCCCGATCAATCGTCCTGTTGGTCGGTCTTGATGGACTTGAACGTTCCAAAGCGCAGGAGGCACAGGGCCCTTGCGCCGATGCCGCACCGCACCCATGCTGCGGCCAGCAAGCGTTAGGAAGGCACGCCGATGCTCGTGGATGGAACCTGTCTTTGCGGCGCTGTGACCTATGAAGCCGTGATCGACCCGCAGCGTTGCGCGATTTGCCACTGCTCCGATTGCCAGTTGAATTCCGGCACCGCTTTCGGCGTCGTCATGCAAGTGCAGGATCGGCGGTTTCACCTGCGCAGCGGCACGCTGAAGGTCTACAAGAAGTCGGCCGACAGCGGACGCATCCGGCACCTGAGCTTCTGCCCGGACTGCGGCACGCGCATCCATGCGCAGACGCCGGACGAACCGGAGGCCTTCTTCGGCCTGCGCGTCGGCACCATCACCCAGCGCGCGGCCCTGCGCCCGCGACAGCAGGTCTGGTGCGGATCGGCCCTGCCCTGGGTCTTCACGCTGTCCGATATCCCGCGCGATGGCGCACAATGAACCGGACCCCACTCAAGGGCTGACACCACATGCCCGAAGTGCCTCTGCAGGTCTCGCCCCTGTTTCCCTGGCCCCTGCGCCCGCCGGAGGTGCTGCGCTGGTTCTGAATTCCCGGGGCCTGATCTCGGAGCGGCTGACCCTTGTGGTGGTCGCGGTCCAATCGTGGACAGGGTTCCGGCCGCCGCTGAAGGCGCTGCAAACGCTGTCGCCCGGCCCGATCCTTGCGATGTATGCGCGCAACTTGATCTCGATGACACTGGTCGCGGGCGGCCTGCATCTGCGGTTCTGAACCTATACCAAGCAGCGCAAGCGGCCGAAATTCGACCCGGGCCCACTGATGGTGAACGGGCGGCAGTTCACGCTTGGCGGGCAGATCCGCAACAACATGGTCTGGACGCTTGCAGCGGCGTGACGATCTGGACCGCCTACGAGGTTTTGCTGCTGTGGGCGATGGCGAACGGCTACGCGCTCCATCACTGCCACATCAATGTCGGCCCATGGTCGGGCCTGTCGATGCACCCGGTTGAACATGTCATCTTTCCGGGATCCGTCCTGATCCACTTCGAGTGCCATTACGGCAGCCTCGAAATCCCTTGGGACCGCTGGTTCGGATCGTTCCATGGCGGCACCGAAGACGCACACGAACGGATGTCCGAGCGGCGCAAGCGCATGCACGCCCGGTGAGGACGGCACGCGCCTGCCGAACCTGACGGGTCAGAACGTGACGACGCCCTGCGCGCCCATGTCGGGCGCCGTGTCCGTCAGTTGCGCCTTCGCCAGTTCATAGAGAAACTTCGCCCCACCCCCTGACGTGACCGACATTTCTGCCTGCGTCGGCATGAATTTCAGCAGTGCCACATCGGGGTCGGATTTGCCGCCGTCGAACCACGCATCCGACACGAAGCTCCACACTTCGTCGAGCGCCTCGCGGTCAGTGGAGTGGCTCAATTCCCCGTCGATATCGGCGTAGAGGCCGGGGCCGTCCGCCGCGACGACGAATTGTGCGGGCTTGGGGCCGGCCCTGACGCCCCGGGCCAGATCGGTGCCCTTGGCGGTGATGAACCAGATCGCGCCCGGAACGTCGCCATCCACATTTGGCGACATGGCGACAAGTCGGCCTTCGCCCTTGATCCCCAGCATGCCCGCGCGGACATCCTCGATCCGGTCCCAGAATTCGTGCTTCAGATCGGTCATTGTTGTCTCCGCTTTCAGTGATTGTGTCGCCGGGACAACGGGGCGGGGCGTGGTTGGTTCCGGTCATCCCCGCGGCAAACGGAAAAGGCCGCCCCGGATGGGAGCGGCCTGAATTCGGTATTCCGATGCTCAGATCAGGACTTCGGGTGGAATTCCAGGTCCTGGTTCTTCGCGTAGAATTCCACGTCTTAGTTCTTCGCGTAGAATTCCACGTCTTAGTTCTTCGCGTAGAATTCCACGACGAGGTTCGGTTCCATCATCACCGGGTAGGGCACATCGCCCAAGGCAGGCGTCCGCACGAAGGTGGCGGTCATCTTGGAATGGTCGACCTCGAGATAATCGGGCACGTCGCGCTCGGACAGTTGGGTCGCTTCGATCACGACGGCGATCTGCTTGGACTTGGCGCGGACCTCGATCACGTCGCCCTCTTTCACGCGGTAGGAGGGGATGTTGACGCGTTGGCCGTTCACCGTGACGTGGCCGTGGTTCACGAACTGGCGCGCGGCGAAGACGGTGGCGACGAACTTGGCACGGTAGACGACCGCGTCGAGGCGACGCTCCAGCAGACCGATCAGCAGTTCACCGGTATCGCCGCGCTGACGCTCGGCATCGGCATAGATGCGGCGGAACTGCTTTTCCGTCAGATCGCCATAATAGCCCTTGAGCTTCTGCTTGGCGCGCAACTGGAGGCCGAAGTCGGACAGCTTGCCCTTGCGGCGCTGACCATGCTGGCCGGGGCCGTATTCGCGGCGGTTGACGGGGGATTTCGGGCGGCCCCAGATGTTTTCGCCCATCCGGCGGTCGATCTTGTACTTGGCAGACGTGCGTTTGGTCACGGCTGATCTCCTCTTCGTGTTGCGAGAGGGCGTTGTCCTTTCCCCGGATTTGGCCGGAGCGACAGGCATCCCCTTGCGGGGGCCACCAACACCAAAAGAAAACCCCGGCATCGCTGCCGGGATCTCGCGGGTCTCTAAACGGCCATCAGCGGGGTGTCAATGCGAAGTGTGGGTCGAGCGCGCAGCCACCGGCATGGTGGGCGCACCATGGATCAGGATGGCCGCTTCGGCCCGGCTCAGCATACGGCGCGCCGGGGCGCCATAGGCATGGGGGGTGGCCGAAAGCTCGGGGCGCAACTCCAGCAGGCTGTCGCGTTGCAGCTTGGACAGGTGGTCCAGCCCCATGAAGCCGGGATGGAAGGTCTCCACCTCCAGCCCGTTGGCCCAGACGACCTCGTGCCGGTCCAGCATCAGGTGGATATAGAAGGTCTCGCGCAGGGAATGGTCCACGGTCACGCGGCTGTCGCCCACCAGATCGGCGGCGCGGATCAGGACCTCGTGCTCGCCCCACAGATCCACTGCCGCGCGGCCGGTGACCAGCACGCGGTGTTCTGGGCTGACGATCAGGTCGGCATCCGGGCGATCCACGCCCAACGCGCCCGCGCGCATCCGGATCGGGCGCTGGTCGGGCATCGCGAACAGCCGCGCACCCGACATGCGCCGGTGGCCGGACCACTGCACCTCCTGCGGGCCGTCGTCGCGCGTCAGCACGCGGTCCCCGATCCCGAGATTCTCGATCGGCACATCGCCGTTCCCGGTCCGGATCCGCGTGCCCGGCGTGAAACATATGACCGAGGGCGCATCCGACGGCGTCGCCGTCAACGTCTCCTCGTTGCGATACACGATGGTAAGGTCCCGTCCCGCAGGCGGCGGCGCGCTCGCGAACAGCAGGAGCGGCGGCGTGCCGTCTTGCAGAAGGATCGGAACGATCGTGTAAAACTTCACCCCGTCCGACACGATGAACGCCCCCCGCAACAGCGGGTCGGCATCGCGCGCGGCAAGTTCGGAGGGGCCCGGCGCGGGGTGCTGCAACATTTTGCGCACGACCCGCGCCGCTCGGGCACGAAGCTCATCCTGGTCCCGGCTGGCCGTCAGGAGAAGTGCTGCCGGATCTCCGTCCAGCGGGAGGAGCCGACCGTGCCAGCTCCAACTCATCCCTTCAGCCAATTCTATTTGTGGTTCTGCCGGAAACCCTTCGATGCAAGTCTGCGCCCATGCGATCACGGACGCGCCCTTTAAGCCCGTACCCATCCTCTATGCCCCGCCTCGTCCGTTTCGACGTGTTGCCGGTGGTTGTTCCCCGGAACTTGTCCGAACGCTAGCAGAGGTGATTCGCCCTGGGAAGGGGTCGATTCGATTTTGCGAATCGGGTGAGTCGTTTTTGTCAGAATTGCAGCATAAGGGAGATCGTGCCCACCAACTGCCCTTCATACTGGCCTTCGAATTCTTCCGACAGGTAGGTGACCCCGTAATAGAAATTCGACGGGCCGAAATCGTAATTGACGCCGCCGCGCAGGCGGACGCGCATCGCCTCGGCCTCGGGCCCCCGATCGGGCAGAAGGACACTGTCACCGACATAGGCGACGTCGCCGCCCACCGCGAAGCTCCAGCCGCCGCCAGTGTCGCCGGGCAGACCGATGATGCGCTGGCCCGTCGTGGCGTCGCGGATCAGAAGGGCGTCCCCGTCGAAGGCGCCGAACCGGGCGTCGACACCGACCCGCGCCAGGGTTTCGACGCCGGCCTGCACCGCCGCGAAAGGCCTCACCTCCGCGGTGCCCCACTCGATCGCGCGCGCGGCCTCAACGGCGAGGTTCAGATAGGTGCCGCTGTCCACCATGAAATCCGACAGATCGACATCAGACCCCCCGAAAATGCGGTGAATGCCGTCATGCACACCCATCAACCCCGAATTTTCGCCCAACAGCACAAGGTCTGCACCGGCACTCACATCAAGGCCGCGAAAATCGAAATGCGTGCTCGCCCCGAGATAGAGCGCGGGCGCATAGAGCCGATCACCGGCGGCGGGCGCGGCAAGGTTGTCGGGCGCGATGATCTCGCCCCGGAAGCGCAGCTCCGTCAGCGCGAAAGGGTCGGAGGGCAGCGTGCCATCCCAGCCCTGCCCCCAGAACCCGCTGACCTGGTAGGCACCGGTGCGCCAACGGTCGAAGCGATCGCCGACAGGCATGCCGAACCAGTCATTGGAGAAGATCTGCGTAATCCCCAGCCGCTCCATTCCGGCGCTGCCCTGGGCGGCGGCGGGTGTGCCGAATACGGTTGCCAGAAGCGAAAGGGCCAAGGCCCCGCGGGTCAGTATTGCCATGATGTCTGCTCGATCTGCCACGTTTTACCGGTCTGATGCCAGGCATTTGTGGCAAAACTAGCACCAAAGCGGGACGATGGCTGGGGATTGTTCGCGTTTTCCGATATCCGCGCCGGGCTGCGGCATTGCGGCGACACTTCCGTCGATGCACCCGCCCGAACCGGCGCGGGCGGGCGTCAGCTACATTTGGAATGCCCGCAGGACCCGCAGGTGAGGCAGCCCTCGATCATGCGCAGATCATATTGGCCACAGGACGGGCAGGCCGGGCCGGGGCGGTGGCCCAGATTGACTACCTGCGCCTGCGGGTCGGTCTTCAGGCCCATCCCCTCGCCCGCAAGAAAGCCGATATGGACCATGTGCCGCTCGATCACACCGCCGATCGCGGCGAGGATCGAGGGAACGTATTTCCCGTTCATCCATGCGCCGCCGCGCGGATCGAACACGGCCTTGAGTTCCTCCACCACGAAGGACACGTCGCCGCCGCGCCGGAACACCGCCGAGATCATCCGCGTCAGCGCGACGGTCCAGGCGAAATGCTCCATGTTCTTGGAGTTGATGAAGATTTCGAAGGGACGCCGGTGCCCGGCTTGGACGATGTCGTTGATGGTGATGTAAAGCGCGTGTTCGCTGTCAGGCCATTTGACCTTGTAGGTATTGCCCTCCAACTCGTTCGGACGGTCGAGCGGTTCGGACATGTAGACCACTTCGCCCGACGCGACCTCGGCTGCTTCCACGGCCTGCGGCTTGCCCTCGGCCTCGGACACGCTCAACACGCTGCCCGTCACGTCGTTCGGGCGATAGGTGGTGCAGCCCTTGCAGCCCGTCGCATAGGCCTCGGCATAGACATCCTTGAACGCCTCGAAAGAAATATCGGCGGGCACGTTGATCGTCTTGGAGATCGAGCTGTCCACCCAGGGCTGCGCCGCCGCCTGCATCCGGACGTGATCCAGCGGCGCGAGGGTCTGGGCGTTGACGAAATAGTCGGGCAGCGGCGTGTCGCCATGCAGGTCGCGCCACGCGGCGACGGCGAAATCGACCACCTCCTCCTCGGTCCGGGTGCCATCCTTCTGCAACACCTTGCGGGTATAGGCATTGGCGAAGATCGGCTCGATCCCGGAACTGACATTCCCCGCAAAAAGCGAGATCGTCCCCGTCGGCGCGATGGAGGTCAGCAAGGCATTGCGCAATCCATGCCCGGCGATCAGCGCCTGCACGTCGGCGTCCAGCCGTTGCACCATGGGGGCCTTGGCATAGGCTTCCGCGTCGAACAGGGGAAAGGCCCCCTTTTCCGCCGCCAGCAGGGCCGAGGCGCGGTAGGCCGCGTTGGCGATCAGCGCCATCCACGCGCCGGTGCGCGCCACCGCCTCGGGCGCGCCATAGCGCAGGCCGCACATCGCCAGCGCATCGGCCAGCCCCGTCACGCCCAGGCCGATGCGCCGCTTGGCGCGTGCTTCCGCCGCCTGTTGCGGCAGCGGGAAGCGCGAGGCATCGACAACATTGTCCATCATGCGGATCGCCACCGCCGTCAGGTCGGCCAGCGCGCCCGCATCCACCTTTGCGTTCTCGGTGAAGGGCGCCTCCACCAGCCGGGCGAGGTTGATCGAGCCCAGAAGGCACGCGCCATAGGGCGGCAGGGGCTGCTCGCCGCAGGGATTCGTGGCGGCTATGGTCTCGGCATAGCGCAGGTTGTTCTCGGCATTGATGCGGTCGATGAAGATGACGCCGGGTTCGGCGTAATCATAGGTCCCCCGCATGATCCGGTTCCACAGGTCGCGCGCCTGCACGGTGCGATAGACGCGGCCATCGAAGACCAGGTCCCACGGGCCATCGGCCTGCACCGCCGCCATGAAGGGATCGGTCGCCAGAACGCTCATGTTGAACATGCGCAGGCGGGCCGCGTCCTGTTTCGCGACGATGAAATCCTCGATATCGGGGTGGTCGCAGCGCATGGTGGCCATCATCGCGCCGCGGCGCGAGCCCGCCGACATGATCGTGCGGCACATCGCGTCCCAGACATCCATGAACGACAACGGCCCCGAGGCATCCGCCGCCACGCCCGATACCGCCGCGCCCTTGGGCCGGATGGTGGAGAAATCGTAGCCGATCCCGCCGCCCTGCTGCATCGTCAACGCGGCTTCCTTCAGAGCGTCGAAAATGCCGCCCATGCTGTCGGGCACGGTGCCCATGACGAAGCAGTTGAACAGCGTCACCGACCGGCCCGTGCCCGCCCCCGCCACGATGCGTCCGGCGGGCAGATACCTGAAATCCTCCAGCGCGCCGTAGAAGCGGTCTTCCCACGCGGCCGGGTCGCTTTCGACCGAGGCCAGCGCCCGCGCGATGCGGCGCCAGGTATCCTCGAGCGCGGTGTCGATGGGCGTGCCGTCGGCTGCCTTGAAGCGGTATTTCATGTCCCAGATGGACTCGGCTATGGGGGCGGCAAAGCGGGTCATTGGGCACCTAAAACGAATTGATCCCCGAGAATCGCGCGATCCGAGGCAGGGCTGAAATGATAGCGCACTCTCCGCCACCTCTCAACAGCTTGAAGCCGCTGGCCGGACCTCTACTATATCCGGTATAGTATGCGGATTCTGTGGAGAACCCTGTGAGCAAGCCCGGGACAACCCATATCCTGAAGCTCTGCGTCGGAGCCGAGCGCGTCGAGGACCTGCTGGATTGGCAGCTCACCCGGCGCGCACAGGGGCCGGACGGCTTGCCCCGGCACGTTACCCGCATGTGGCCCAAACGCGCCGACGAGGTGGTGAATGGCGGCTCGCTCTACTGGGTGTTCAAGGGGTTGATCCTGTGCCGCCAGCCGATCCTGCGCTTCGATCCGGTAGACCGGGGCGATGGCATCAACCGCTGCGGCATCGTGCTGGACCCGTCCGTCATCCGCGTCGCCGCCACGCCCAAGCGCCCGTTTCAGGGATGGCGTTACCTCGCGCCCGAGGACGCGCCACCCGACCTGCGCGGCAACCGCGCGCAACAGGACCCGTTGCCGCCGCAACTGGAAAGCGCGCTGGCGGAAATCGGCGTCCTGTAACGCGGCAGGCCGCGCGGTGATCATCCCGCGCCGTCCGCGTGTTGGAGTTGAGCGGCGTGCGCGAGCCATTGCCGATCGGGATCGTCAGGCCGGCCGAGGGCGAAGTGGTCAATATCGGGCTCGATGCCGGACAGGCCACCGTGGTCGATGGTCGGGCGCGAGTATTCGGCGCTGAGGATCAGCGGCAGGGAGGCGGCGCTGGTCATGACACAGGAGACGCCGGGGGTCAGGCCGGTCGCGATGATGTCGACGGGAGCATCGATCGTGGACAAGGCGAGATCGGGGCGGTCGACCGCGCCACGGATCGCGATCTCGTCGGGGACGGCGTAATCTGCACCGATCAAGAAGGACGTGATCGGGGATTCGAACCCTGCACCGCCAGCGATATTGGTGCGCAGGACGGCACAGTCCCGGGGTGACGGAAGACACGCCCCGCACGAGCGGTGGCGTCAGCGTTGGGCCGCAGGGGCGAGACGTCCGGTCATGGCCGAAAGACTGTCGCGCGCGGCGTTGTCCCACTGCGCCGTTCGCGACCGGAACAGCGTCGCCTCCGAGCGGTGGATCAGCCCGTCCTCCAGCACGCGCAGATGGTTGGCACGCAACGTGTCGCCGGTGGAGGTGATGTCGGCAATCGCCTCGGCAGTGCCATGGGCGACGGTGCCTTCGGTCGCGCCCTGGCTGTCGATCAACTGGTAATCCGCGACGCCCGCATCGCGCAGGAAATCCCGTACCAGGCGGTGATACTTCGTCGCGATCCGAAGGCGATAGCCATGGGCCGCCCGGAAATCTGCAGCGACGGCATCCAGATCGTCGAGGCAGCGCACATCCACCCACCAGGCAGGAACCGCGACCACGAGGTCGGCATGGCCGAAGCCCATTTCCTCCACGATCTCCACCACCTGGTCCCAGGCGGGGATCCGCTCCTGCACCAGATCGCTGCCGGTCACGCCCAGATGGATGCGCCCTGCAGCCAGTTCGCGCGGGATCTCCCCGGCGGAGAGCAACCGCAGCGCGACCGGCAGCCCGGCCACTTCGGCCCCGTAATCCCGGTCCGACCCGGTGCGCCGCATTTCCACCCCGCGCGCCGCGAACCACGCGAAGGTCTTTTCCATCAACCGGCCCTTTGAGGGCACGCCAAGCGTAATCATGCCAAGCCCCCCCGGACGCGGTGCACAAGTTCGGGCCGGATGACGCCGCCCACCGCAGGGATCTCGCGCCCGTCGCCCAGATGGCGGGTCATTGCGTCGTATCGCCCGCCGGTGGCCAGCGGGGCCAAGCCCGGTGTCGTGGACATGAGCCCGAAGACGAAACCGTCGTAGTATTCCATCTGCGCCCGCCCATAGGACGCCTCGAAGGGCAGCGCGTCCACGTCGATGCCGACAGCGGACAGCGCCCCCATCCGCTCCCTGAACCGCAGGACGGCAGACCGCAAGCCGGGCAGGTCCACGGCGAAATTGCCGAGGATCTCGGCCGCCTGCGCCATCGGGGCCTTCAGCGCAAGAAGATCGGTCAGCAACTCGGCCTCCACCGTGTCAATCGGCGGGGCGCTGGCCTCGGCCTCCAGCCGGTCGAGCCGATCCGACAGTTCCTCGGTATTGCGCAGGCCGATCGGGGGGCCGGCCTGCGCGATCAGCGCCGCAAGCCCCTGCGTCCGCGCCGCCGCCAGAAAGTCGGCCCGGCCCTGCGGCGCCTTCGCGGCCCCGGTGAACCGGTCGAGCAGGGCGCGGAACCGGCGCGGGCGCCAGACATGGCGGCGCAGGGCAGCCTTGCGCGCATCGGTCGTGGACAGGGCCTCGATCGCGGCCAGCACGATCCCGATATCACCCGTGACCTGGCGCAGCGGAAGGTCGGACAGGACGCGGGTGAACAGCGCGAAGACCTCGGCATCGGCGGCCAGAGGATTGGCGCGGTCGAACACCTCGTAGCCCAGTTGCAGATATTCCGACGGCCGGGTGGACCCCGCGCGCTGCATCCGGAAAACCTCGCCCAGGTAGGTGTAGCGCGCCGGGTCCGCGCCGCCCGCCATGTGCATCTCCACCACCGGAACGGTGAAATCGGGGCGCAGCATCAATTCGCCCCGGTCGGTGTCGTGGGTGGTGAAGGCGCGGGCGCGGATGTCCTCTCCGTAAAGGTCCAGCAACGTCTCGGCGCTGACCAGCATTGGCGCTTCGACGGGGACAGCCCCCGCAGCGAGAAAGATGGCCTGAAGCGTCTCTGCCTCGGCCCGGATCGCGGCTTTGCTGGTCACTGGTGGCGCACGATCATGGCTTGGACTTCTTGCACAAGATCGCCCAGTGGCACTTCGGTCTGCGCGGGCTGGGATTTCCATTCCTCCAGCGAGGCTTCCTCGGCCAATCTGGCGCCAAGGATCAGGTCCTTGATCTGCACCATCCCCCGCGCCGCCTCGTCCGAACCTTGAATGATCGCGACGGGGGAGCGGCGCTTGTCGGCGTATTTGAGCTGGTTGCCGAAGTTCTTGGGGTTGCCCAGATAGACTTCCGCGCGGATACCCGCATTGCGCAGCTCGGCGGCCATCGCCTGATACTCGGCCATGCGCTCACGGTCCATCACGGTGACGATGACGGGGCCGGGATCTTCCGCCTGCAACTTGCCGGTGGCATGGAGCGCTGCCAGCAGCCGGTCAACGCCGATGGAGACGCCCGTGGCCGGCACTTCCTGCCCGGTGAAGCGTTTCACGAGGTCGTCGTAGCGCCCCCCGCCCGCGACGGAGCCGAACTGGACGGTCTGCCCCTTGTCGTTCTGCACGTCGAAGGTCAGCTCCGCCTCGTAGACCGGGCCGGTGTAATAGCCGAGACCGCGCACCACGGAGGGGTCGATGACGATGCGGTCGGGGCCGTAGCCTTGGGCCGCGAGGAGGGTGGCGATCTGTTCGAGTTCGGCGACGCCTTGCATGCCTACCGCGGAGTCACCGACAATTTTTCGGAGGTATTCGGCACTAAAGATATTCCTATATGCCGCCGCTTCATCATCGGTCGACAACGGCTTCCCAGTTTCTTCATCGGATGAATACATCGCGCGGCTGAAGCGGCTATAGGACGCTCCGTCGTCGATTAGTTTCGCAACGTGGTCCCCCAAGTTTGACTCGATCATGCGATTGGCTGAGACAAACCCCATGACAACTTCGATCTGCGCCTCACTAAGGCCCGCGCCCTTGGTGAAATCGCCGCTTTCATCCTCGCGCCCCTCACCAAGCAGCGCGCGCACCCCGGCCTCCCCCAGACGGTCCAGCTTGTCGATGGCGCGCAGCACGATGCCGCGTTCAGCCTCGAATTTCGACGGGTCGGACGGGTCGAGCACCCCCGCCACCTCCATCACCCCATTCAGCACCTTGCGGTTGTTCACCTTCACCACATA
>Ga0100391_1001647_pt1 | contig 24505 bp, 15 predicted proteins | sample CryGeymeta201515_FD_81541 | JGI IMG/M metagenome (GOLD analysis project Ga0100391, IMG submission 81541) | Groundwater microbial communities from Crystal Geyser aquifers in Utah, USA - Crystal Geyser metaG 2015-15 | ecosystem: Environmental > Aquatic > Deep subsurface > Groundwater | place: USA... | reverse complement strand
ATTTTTCAACATCCCGGAATTGGTGATTCGAAAAGCGTCAAACAAGCCCGGGATATGGATATCCCGGAATTTGAGAAACACAGCCCCGGGATAAATCCATATCCCGGGAATGGTGGTAACAGAACTGTGCAGATTTTATAAGACGAGCAAAGAAAACCAGGGTTGACCGACTAAAATAATTATGATAATTTTGATTCAAATACACACAATTCACTTTGTCACTCCTCTGATCCTGGATGATCTAACGCCTGTCCAAACGCCTGCTTTATTAGGATTACTACCTTGTACTAGCTAGCTAGCTAGTACAGTAGCTAGTAGACCACTCCAGTAGCTACAGTACCAGGTACTGTACCCGGTAAGTATTTTTGTACTCTACTTATTGTAGTAGAACCTAGCTACGACTAGTACTCCGAGTACTAATAATAATGTTGGACCAGGTACGTTTATGCTTTTCTGAAAGACGCACATGGTCGGACCCGCAAGGTGCACAGAAATAGAAAACCTGGTTCGGGTGGTTTAAGCAATTTTTCAAAACATTATCTTAAAAAAGAGGAAGGTCAAGTATTTGTCGATCTTTCGCGGGGATTCTTCTTTTTTATTTATTTATTTTGTTGCGAATGTTGTCAATCAATAATCATCTACATCTACTCCTCCAGTATGATTTGTAGAAAAGGGAAGCCTTTGGTCGAAAAACAAGAATGCATTATTTTGTATTTTACGAACCGTCCTTACAGGCAGCACAATCATAAAAAGGTGTTGCTGATTGTTCTTTCCCAAAAAGTATCATGATGTCTTCTTCTACTTCTACCGCCACCACTCCCAAGCACAACAATAAGCACAGCAAGCAAGATTATGGTTCGATACAAATACACAACAACAAAGACGACGACGACGACGACGACGACGACGACGACGACGACGGCGACGGCGACGACAGCGGCGGCGACGACAACAGCGATCCACAAGATGATCTTGTAGTTGATATTATCAATGTAGATCATTTTGATCCGGATCAAGAACGGTACATTTATCCCAAACCGGTACCATTTTTTACAATGGAACGCTTTTTAGAAATTGGAATTCCCATTTTAGCAGGGTTAGTTATTATGATTACCGTTATAACGTTGGTGTGGAAGACATCGCGACACTCGCATTCTATTTACAGTAGCAGTAGTCAAAATGGAGATACAACAACAACAACAACTGGTTATGATGCAGACGATGACTACTATGATGGTAGCAGAGCAGGAACAGGACGACGAGCCCCCTTAGGACCTCAGGGTATAGACAATGAAGTTGATGGTGGTGGTGGAGGAGACACGTCGTACATTCCCGGACCACCACATAGCTACAGTCATGATTATACTCCGCATCGCTATTTCTGAGATTTTGCTCGACCAAACCTTCATGAATTACCAGAGATGAAAATAGTATGGATTAAAGTGTGGAACAACCTTGGCGGCGGTGAACCATGAAGCACTTCTCATGTTTTTTTATCCCAGTCGTTCACAGTTAAGAAAACGATGGCGGACTTGTGTAGGTGCATCGACGATAGCTAAATTACAACCGGATGCTTTGCGTTAAACCTGATACTAAAAGGCAAAACGTTAGCTACTTACCACAGTGCAACAAACTATACAATGCGTTCGTGCATAGTAGAACTCTTGGTGGTTCTTGTTGATTGAAAACCGAATAGTATGTTTAGCCTGTATTGGATTTTGGAAAAAAGAGGAGGGACTCGAGACAAGGGACAGTAGACAGTAGACATGAGACAAAAACACAAACACACACACACACACAAGGGACTGGGGACAAGGGACAGCTACAGTAATAAACAGGGACAACAGACAGTGGACAACGGACAAGGAGGGACACATAGTAAACAGTGAACATTGAACATGGTTTAGGGGAAAGAGGAAATATTAGTCCAACGTCCCATGATCCTAATATTTTTGTTCTATTTTTCGCAACTACTAGTAGGGTCTACGGTCTACTACTTTATCATTGACTACTAGACTACCATTAGTGGGCTACTAGATATTATTATGTTCTTTGTGTTTGGATCTGATAGGGTTAATGATGATGACCTTATAAGATACCTGGTAGATGATGTTCGCTTATTATGGAAAAGTGGAGGTTGTCGAATGGACAACTGACTGTGGATGACCCCCCTCCCAGATTTATGAATACCACCTGGTACCAGGTAACTGTACAGTAGTATGAGGACTATTTAGACATTATTGTGAAAATAGTCATTTATTTCTCTTCTTCATTTCTTTAGTTAAATATTTGAATATTGTAAAAATAATAGAGTAATTATTACCAGCACTGGTAGTAGTACTACTAGACTCTACTAGAGGGATATACTAGAAAATAAAAGTATTATTTTGACAAGTGTTTTCAAATTTGGATTTGCTGTGTGACAAAATACTATACTACTGCGAGTCTAAATAGTAGTAGGGTCTAGTCTAGTAGTGACTGGTAAGTGGTGCTGTAAAGTGTTGTACTACCGTACTAGACTACCACTACTACCTACTGTAGCTAGAAAACCTTGCTTAGTATGGTACCACTACTGTACACTTTGCAAGAACACAATTGACTCGCAGGTTGCACTTTTCACTGGTAAAAATAAACACACAAACTTTCTTTTATAAAACTCATCTTTATTTTGCGTCGTTTATATAAAACAACACAGAAGAAATTGCATACAATATACGTTGTGTTGGTAGTGTATGTAAAATAATAGTATTGTTTATTTCTTGTTGAAGAAAGAAGGGGAGAAAGAGACGGCTGGGAAAGGGAGTTCATCAACAAGTACAATCCAGATTAAAACGAGGGTAATTCATACATTACTCTTTGCTCATCACCAAACGAGAGACATCTTGCTTGGTAACGTGTGTGAGTTTTTGTCATCAGAAAAGTTCTCCCAGTTTCCCGCGGTCATTTGAAATACAAAAGCAGTAGCAGTAGCAGTAGCAGTAGCAGTAGCAGTAGCAGTAGCGAGCAACGACACGGCAATGAAGGACGAAACGAGCTTTGCCATCAAAGAAGATGAAAAACAGCAACAGATGATCAAAAAGGATTTGAAAAAACGGATCCTGAAATTATTAAAAGAACCAGAGAATCGGCGGTGTAGTGAATGTTACAGTAAGAAACGTAAGCCCAAATGGATGGCGTTGATCAAGGCTCCCATTGATGCCAATACAGAAACATTGGGTGTGTTTTGTTGCAATAATTGTTACTTGTATCACGAACAGTTGGGACCTGATTTATGTACGGTCAAGAGCTTGAAAACATCGGAAGAATGTACGTAATTTTTTTAAATATGCCAAAGCAAACATGAATATGGGCATCTGTGTGCAATGTGTATGTGTATGTGTGTGCCCTAACCAATACAGTATTGTTTTTTCTTTGTAATATAAAAGGGACACTAGAGGATGTAGAAACTTTGGAAAAAAGTGGAAACAAAGCTGTCAATGCCATGTACATCAGTTCATTGGAAGGTAATCATACGGATAAGCACATGGGACAATTGGCAAGTGCTGCCTTTGTAGAATCCAAGTACAAGAACTGTTTGTACTTTAGCGAGCGGGCCTACCACGAACAGATGCAACTTCGGGCGATGCTACGTTTTGCCCAATCGGGTGAACCTAACGATAAAATAAAATCAGAGGATGATGGACCTTCGACAGAAGACTTGGTACAGCAGAAACTGCAACAGAATAAGGCCGCACGAATGAAACACATCGAAAAGGACCAGGACGAAGATAACCTTCATTGTCACAGAAAAAAGCTTACGAGTGAACGACAAAGTGTAAGACGCGCCAAGTCTACGGAGCAAGAATACAGTTTTGATGGCAAATATGCTGCACATGACTACGATAACTACGACGACGACGACGACAACAGCCGACCACGAGGAGGAAGAGGAGGACAAGGATCGGCTGGACGAGCATCCCGACGAACGAAACCACAGACACGCAGTAACCCGAGAAGAACTCTTGGAGAGCCTATTCCAGGGAGCAGCAGTAGCAGTCGCAATAGCCGTTACAACACAGTCCGTCACGGTGGTGATCGGAAATCAAATTTTCAAAAATCGGCGAGTAGTTCATCGATGCGAAAGCCTCACCATTCTTTTTCTACTGGAATGGAGAGACGAAACTCAACGCGAAACAATGATGATGTATTGTTGCGTCACAGTGATCACCACCGACAACGAAAGCAGCATCATGCAATACGTAATAATGAATCTCTCCAGCGACAATCTTCTCACAAAAGGAATAATATTGGTGTTGACAAGAACCGATCCCCCATCATCAAGGCCAAGATTCGTGATATTTTTAGCAGCAAGTCCAATTCGTGTACGGATGATACGGACGACGGTGCAAACGAATTGGATCATTCTAATTCTTATGGCGATGATGATGATGATGATGTTGATAGTTTCCAACAAGATAATGGTAGTGATGATGATGATGATGATGGTCATGATGACAAAATCAGTGAAAGTGACAATGAGGAGAAGTTTAGCACGTGCGCACCTTCTGACAGCAGTAGTACCTTTCAGCTTTCAGATTCAGAAGCCTTGACCGATCAAAGTAGCGACCATGACCATGACAACAGCGATGAACACAACGTGAACGCGGCAGCAGTAGTGTCGGCACGAAAACGGCGTCAAACCATGGCAGATTTAATGAGCGTTCCATCATCATCGGCGGCGGCTCTTTCTCACCAAGACATGATAACATCTTCTTCCTTGCACGCTATCAAAGGCAACAGCATCAACGCGGCGGCTAGCAAACGCATTAGTGACGCATCAGCTGCATTAGCAGCCTCTGCAGAAAAGACCAGACGACGACAAACCATTGTGAATATTATGAGTAAAAGTGGTGACTACCCCTCCCTCACTACGACTACTGCGACAGCAACCAAAACAAATACTTTGAGAAATCCTACGGCTGCTGCAAAAACAACAATAACATCATTGACGACGGCGAAGGTTACCAATCCTCTGGAATCCTTAGTTTCTGGAGGAAGAGCACTCAAACCACCACCACCACCAGCACCATCCGTCGTTCACACACATTCTTCAGAAAAAGACAAGATATTGAAGCTGGCAGCATCCTTCCAAAAGTAGGAAAGAAAGAAAAAACGAAATGTGTGTGTTTGTGCGTTAATTTTGCTGGGCCCTTCCCTCCCTGTTTGTTGCCCATTGCCAATCGTTTTCTATTGCAATGGTAAATGTAGCTTTAGTTAATCTCGTGGACTGCTTCACAACATTATTATTTATTTGTATTCTACTAGTATCCGTGCCGTTTTCTGTTACCAGGTACCGCGGACTCACGTCACCTCCTGTTATGCGAAAAACCCAGAGTTATTTATTTTATAAGTACCGCTTTTCTGTTCCCTCGACATCCAAAAGACGGATAAGCCTGCATCGATTTGTCCACCATATATCTTTCTGAAATTTCACACTGCGACGTGGTACCATACCAGGTACTAGTAGTCTACCTGGTACGATACGATAGCAGTACCGTACCTGGTACTGGTACTGTAGCTAGTGGTACTGTCGTGGCAGATACTAGTACCTGGTAGTGGTACCAGTATGAATCAATTATGCCACGTAAGATACGAGAATATCATTGTATCATTATTACTATAGCAATTTGAGTACAAAGCACGAAGAATTCAAGCTGCCGGAAGCATGGTAGATTGAAGTAGACCTACCATACAGTAGTAGAGTACTGTAGTGATACGATACATCGACGTGTTTTTTATACGTGTAGTACTGTACCACCAATGATACTAGTAGTACAACTTTACAAAAAGAAGCAGAATTGTTTCCTTCCGTCTCCCAAAGATACGAGAACATAATATTATTATTTATTATTTTCTTTCATTATTTCACAAAATCACGAAATAATAATAATCAATTCTGGCATTATACTCTTTATACAACCTTAAAACTTAAAACTAAAACACTCAACTCACAATGTGTCGTACAACTGTTCATCCTGAATGTACCAAAACAAAGGCAACAACAACTCGTTCGCGATGCCACAGTGAAACCGATCTGTTTGCCTTGGTCGATGGTTTGGATCTTCACAGTAGTGACATTGGTGATGATGATGATGATGATGATGATGATGACTATAGCTTGAGCAGCAGCAGTAACGATTCCTTTACGTTGAACAGTCATGATCTGAGTTCGAAACAGCAACATCAGCAACAACAGCAAGTGACACTATCTACTACTTCTACTGTTGCTACTGTTGCTACTAAAAAACAAGTTTCGTTTGGGCATCTCGAAGAACGATCCTTTCCGGTCGTTGCTGGTCATCCAAAATGTTTTGAATTGGCCAATCCTATGATGTTGGGATGGGATTGTGTATCAGAATCAAGTTTTAGTATTGATGATTACGAAGAACATCGTGCTTTGCATCGTCGACAATCATCGGAAGATTGTCGTACTGTTAGTCCCGAGGAACGACGAAAGATTTTAAAAAACAGTAAAAAGGCATTTCAAGAATTTCAAAAACAAACCAACAAAATGAAGAAGAAGCAGAACAAGACAAGACCAGGAATTGTACGACGAAATAGTATGGCCAATGGAATGATTGGACGTGATAAGCGTCGGAATCGTGTACAAGACTTTTTGGAACGTTTTTCCAATCCAAAAAAATGCGAAACATTAGTTTGGTGAACGACAACAAGGAACACAGGACAACTTGTGTTTTATCCAGAAGAACAACCCCCATCATTTTAGAAATTCATTTTTATTAAACTTATACTTTCTTCATCCGCCCATCTGTTACCGACTATCAACGAAACGTCTTTCTCTTGCTCTCTTTCTCTCTGCTACACACTTGAGATATCCGACAGCCCTAGTCCTTCATGAATGTGGCCTGGTTATGCTTTATAAAAAAGTATGTACAATGCCGTTGGCAGTGTACCATATAGTTGTAATATTCGTCTAGAATAAAGCATATTCACTCTTTGAAACCCAATGCATAAAGTAGACGCAGCGCTGACCCGTCGTCTCACGACATTTCGACACCCCCCACAGGAGACAGAAACAACCAATTATCTTGATAGTGTAGACTCCGAAGAGACTGCTAAACCTGAGCGACTTACTACAATACACCTGTATCTTATGTTACAAAAATTTACAACAACACATAATACTATGATGGTGCATGGATCCTGGCAAGAGTGGACGACCCAGTTCTCGCTCGTACATCAAGAAATTGAGTATTTCTTTCGTCATGGCTTCCGGATTCGTCCAATCCCAATCTTGAAATAGTTTTTCATCTTGTTCATTCCAGATGACATCACGAAAAGCTTTGTCATCATTGTTAAAAGTACCAATCTCATTCTGTGGTGCTGCATTGACATCACCCCTAGCAGGAACAAAGGGTGGTGCCATTTTATCAGTACGAACGTCGTCCCAATCGACCGATGCGAACCACGGATGAGCCATAATTTCTTCTGCACCACCACGAGCTCCCAATCGTGTTGTTGGATCCTTATCCAACAAACGTTGACACAAATCGGCTGCCACTGGTGGAAAGTCTTCTGGTGCAAATACTGGTTCCATTTCTCGTATGGCAATATCCAATGCCTTGTCCTGTTTTTTTTGTTTTTTTGTGTAAGTGGGTGCGCCAAAAAAAAAATGATCAATAATTGCATTCGACACAGCCAACGAGAACGAAAAACAAGTCAACACAATCAAAACGATGGCAAAGGATGACAACGACGACAACCAATAGACGTACTCGTTCTGGTTCCCCACGCTCTCGACCAAAACGAACGGCGACTGTGGATCGGAACAGATTTTTACCACTCATAAATTCGGCCATGCAACAACCAAAACTGAACCAATCGACGGTTTGATTGTAACATAATCGTTTCCCTGTTGAGGTATCACGCTTATGCATTTCGGGTGCCCAATATCCACGTGTTCCGACAATACCCGCGGGTAATTGTGGCACGTACTTGGTAGCCAAACCAAGATCGGAAAGTTTGACTCGTCCATCGTCCGATAGCAAACAATTTTCAGGTTTCAAATCTCGGTACACGTATCCCTTATCGTGCAGGGCTTGCAATCCCAAGAGAATGCGTGCACCGTAGTACAACGATTGCAATGAGGAATGTCCAAATTTTTTGCGTTGTGACAAGTGGTATCCCAGATCTCCGCCGGACATGAGATCCAGTACCAAATACAATTCTTGCACTGTTTGGAAGGAATATTTGAGATTGATAATAAAGGGACAATCGGTAACGGCTTGCAATGCCTTTTGTTCGTTCACAACGGATAGTCCCGAATGTTTCATTTTAACACGTTTCTTGGTCATACTTTTGAGTGCGTACAATGTGCCGGTAGTTTTCATCCGACAGGCACGGACCGTGCCCAGTCCACCCCGACCCAAAATACGTGTAACGACATCAAAATCAGTATAAACCACATGACGGCCATAACAGTACCATACAAACTGGCGTGTCCGTTTAAAGTAATGTGATGATTGGAACCGTATTTGGAATTCTTGTATCAATGTATAACATATCAATGCTTGGACTTGTTCCACAATGAAATGAGGATGAGGATGAAGAGGATGATGATGATGATGATCCAACGGTACAGATATTGTTGAATCCAGATTATGGTTATTCCTGTGAGGCTCAATGTTATTTGTTTTCTCCTTTACATGTGATTGGTCCTTTTCATTTTGCCTTTGTTGTTTTTGTTGTGGTGGTTGTTGTAGAAGAAGAAGGCAATCAAAGAATTGCTGCAACATCGTACCACATAGTCCTACAACATTGGATTGGTACGTCGAATCAAAATTATGTTGCACTAATTCTTGTACTTGTGCATTTGTTTGACACTGTAATCGACTTTGTATCGTTGTGGACGACAACTGTAACTCATATTCTCGTATCAGTGTCAATGCAGGTATTGTTGTTGTTGATTGTTGTGTAAGTTGAATTGGTTGCGGTGATGATGTACGATTGTAACTTTGTAAAAACTCATCCATTTCCAAAACACTATTATCCGATACATAGCGTAGCAATCGTTTGGCACGCAAACGTTTCCGATTGACAATTGTTTCCGTACTACTAGTACTGGAAGTCGTAATGTTAGTATTTTTACTAGTATTCTTGTCCATGGACTGGAGGTTGATGAATCGTTGTAAATCTTCTATAAAATTCATGCGAATAGCTGCAGCATATGTTTGGTTTGATTTGTCGGTAGATAGTAATGTACTTGTTGTTGTTGTTGTTGTTGTTGTGTTGCTGTTGTTTCCTTGCATTTGTTTTGTTTTTATTGGGTGTTGTTCCTTGATAAACGTAGAAAAGAAGTATAGACCAATGGGATTGGCTAGGTACCATTCCAAACTCAGTGGTTCTGCCAACGGTTGCTGCTGCTGCTGTAATGGCTGATGCCGTTGCCATTGCTGTTGTTGTTCCCACTCGTTCAATTGTGCTTGATTGGGAATTTCCCACTGACAAATAGGACGTGGACCATCTTGAACAGATGCCATGGCCTCCAAGTACTGTGAATCCTCCAAAGCATCCCAAAATTCCATTTCTTTTTTCTTTCCTTTCGTTTTATAAATATATAAATATATGAACCTATATGAACGCAACTCTTCAGCAAGTAGTCTAGTCTAGCTGTTGCTGTTGTCGTTGCATTTGTATTAATGTCAGACAAGTGCCGGTCCCTGTAATCTGTAATCAAGACTACTAGCTAGACCACCAGTACTGTGAAGGCCTAACTATTGATTTTAATTTTGTTTTTATTATTTTTTTATTTTCAAGTCTGCCGGTATCTTTCGAGAATTTCACATTGCTGATAGCATTAACCCAATATATTAAAGTACGTGTATGTGTGCGGTCTTCGTTGTTATCAAAGCGTGACGTTTATTCAAATAATGCAGATTTTCATTGATGGGTGGCTGCGGCTGTCTTCTTTACTTTTTTACTTCTAACATTTTTACTTCTAACATACCACGGTAGACTGGACTCTAGCTAGGCAGTAGATTATACAACAGTACTTTACGCTACCCCATCAACACATTTTGAATATTATTAATAATATATTATTGGTTCCCATACAATACAAATAATATTAAAATAAAAGGAATACTATATATAAATATTATAGATTGACAACCAACCCAAGCCCAAGGTGAATGAAAGATAAAAGAACTCCCGAAAGTGTCATGGTATCTTTAGCTGTGACAATAGTAATATTGTTGGTTCTTTATCCCTCTCATCATCATTTTAGCAGCAGCAGCAGCAGCAGCAGCAGCAGCAGCAGCACAACAACACTTACTGTCGTTACTGCCTTTACGTATCCCGTCTACAAATTATCATCATCATCATCTTTAAAAACAACAACAACAACATCACAACTGTTCGTGGCTTCTCGGTCGCCGAAGGATGAACCACCGTCATCGCCCAAACCCCGTAATATTGATAACATTATTGATCCATCATCCTTGGGTGACTTGAGTGGTGGACGTCCCGGTGCTATTGTGGAATCGGAAGAAGAACTGGTACGCAAAACACAAATTTTTGAAGAATTGGAACGGGGTGAACGTCAGTACCGGACCGATACGGAAGGCAAATCGATCCGGATGGAAGATTTTGGTTATCTGATTGAAGAAGTCGAATCCGAATACGACGTCGATGATCCAACAGCGATTGATGCTGCGACGTTAGGGACGTGGACCATCAAGGATGTACAGTCCAAATTTGATTACGAGTGGGATCCCGATGTTGGTGATGCCGATCCAAATTTTACCGAATTGAACAAACCAGGACTAAGATTTAAATCTGGTATAGATCTGGACGAAAATGGTATTGAAATTGGATACAATCCCATGTATGGTGGAAGTAATCCACAAGATGAACGGACCATACTAGGTACGATGGAATCCTACATGATCAACGAACAAACCAAAAATGATGACATGTTGCCACCACAGTTTCCGGTGGGAGATCTAGAGATCGACTTTAATCAAGACGTGGTCCAATTTCGAAAGTCGTTGGACATTATAGAAACCTACACGGATGACTTTTTACCAGCAGAAATGCAAATTCCCCGTCACGTTGCCAAATGGCACGGATATCCAGAACCCATGTCGTATCCGCACAAGAACATTACCAATAATCGATTTTTAGAAGATGCAACCAATCCAACCGATTGGTCCCGATTGACACCCTACCAGGCTCGACGCAAGGCTGTGGAACTGGCTCGAGCTCAGAATGCCGATTGGTTACCATCTGGTAAGAGCGAGGCCTGGCATGCTGCACAGAGGGCTCCCTACGACCAGATTGGGACACTCGTAGGAACGTTGCGACCAGGATATATCGATGATGATATTAAACAGCAAATGCAACCGGCATTGGATATTCTGGGCAATGCTGCCAAGCTGTTGAGCATGGAAGGCATGCAAAGTCACAATAATGACGATGCCAACGATACCAACAATAACAACAACGAGTCACCGGCACCACCGACCGTATTTCGATTCGAGTATAACGGATTAATGAAACATCGACACGGGATGGCTGCATGGGCAAAAACACTGATTCGCGATTGTGGTGTGGACGTTACCGGTGTAGTCTTTGAAGCGGGATTTCGAAAGCGGGACCGACCCTACGAAGGGGGGGATTGTTGGTACGGACCATCGTCGTCGTCATGAGTCGAAAACAACGATGATGAAGTCAAAACGCGAAAGTGAAAGAATGTGTAGCACGGTTGTTTGTTCAAGAAAGATTGCATTCCCTGGCTTACTAATCAATTCTCTGTGTAGAACAACAATGATAGTAGGAGAGAGAGGAGCCTTGCTTTCGGTGGTATGCGTTTCCAAAATTTAGTATCGGAATTGCCTAGTACAGTATTACAGTACTTGTAGACTAATACTCCCGATTAGCAAATGTAGCTGTCGTTTTCACAAAAAAATTAGTTCTACTGCCAGAGTAGAAGGATACGTTTTGGGCTCTTTGCGACCGGACGAATGAAAAATGTACAAGTGAGCGTTTCTACAGAAGAATACCCGAGTAACTGATCACGCATATTGAACCTATCACTACCACACAATTAGTTCTAGTACCTAAGGTGTCATTACCTACCATGGTACGGTACTCGACGGATTGTTGCCAGCGACGAAAAGCAAAGAAGCCTTCATAATAAAAAAATCAGGGAGAATCTGTCTTCAAATACCGAAGGAAATAATACCCTTACCTGGTATGATAAATCCCAAGAAGAAAAACCTACGGTACGTACTCACGTCCTTCGTATAACACGTGCTAGTTGCAATACAGTACTACCGTAGCTAGTAGGGTTTAGCTTGTGCCTGGTAGTTACTACCAGGCAGTAGCTACCCTCTACTACTAGTAGTAGTACTGGTAGTAGTACTACCAGTAGTACCAGGTAGAGTACTAAGTAGAAGCTCTAAAACCAATTCACCTGATGTGACTCAGTCGCTCATTCGTGCGAAGAATGGTGCAAAGAATGGGATCGAAATTCTCTCCCCCATCAACTGGATCTATCCAGAATGCCACAGATACTCTTTCAGGAATTGGTGTGACGTGTGACTCATCGCCTTTGAAATACCGTAAGGCAAACGAAAAAGTTTCTACCAGTGCATGCTAGTACTAGTACATAATTTGCTCTCATAATTTTGAAAGAATAGGGTAACATTCTAATCTATAGCTTCTCGTCATGAATCCTACAAGTGAAAATCAGCAAAACGTTGTCGAAAATCCTCCCAGCATTTCCAGTGCGACGGAAAAAGGAGAAGTTGGCAGTACCGAGAATGCCACAGAAACACAGGGTGGTGTGCAATACGATAACGACGAACAATGGACCAGCATGATGGAGATTCGTAATTTGAATGACATTCCATCCAATTTACGATGGTGGAATGTTTGTGCGGCTATTTTTCAGTTTGGTCAGTGCATTGCACTGTTTTACTTGTCAGCACAAGCCAATACCAACTGGTACCTGTACACGAGCTTTCCTGGTTACGTTGGAGATCGAGAAGACAATCCGGCAGAGTTTTTAGTTCCCGAACCCAAGGAAATTGCCGCCTACAGCGTTACGTGGTATTCGGCCGTCTTTATTTTGTTGAGTGGACTAGATCACATGATCGTGGCTATGCCAGGAATGAATGGTTTGTACAATCATTTCATTGCCCGTCACCAGAATCCCTTCCGTTGGGCCGAATATGCCCTTAGTGCCAGTCTGATGCGCGTCATGATTGCTCAACTCAGTGGCATTACCGATATTCATTTACTATTTTCTTTGTTCATATTGAGTGCCACAACCATGGTTTTGGGAAGTGCTCATGAATCTGTAAATGCCAAGGCCCGTGCGGACAGTGATTCACTCAAACAGCAGAACTGGTTCCCCTTTGCGAGTGCCTGGTTGCCTCATCTTGCCAGTTGGGCTGTCATTTATTGTTACTTCTTTACCAACGTCAGCCGTAACGGCGATGCTCCCAACTTTGTTTATGCCATTATCATTGTTTTGTTCATTTTGGATGGAACCTTTGCCCTTTTGTTTTATCTGCAGTGGGCCAAGATTGGTCGATTTTCCGACTACGTAACGGGTGAAAAGGGATTCATTGTCTTGTCCTTCACCGCCAAGACCTTACTGGCGTGGCTCAACTACGGAGGTGGTCAACGTTAAGCAAAACAGTTCTCCAACTACCAGTCTAGTCGACTAGTCCAGTGTAGAATTTTTTTGTCATGCATCTCTGTACAGTACAGAGTGTTGACGTGCATTGGAGTAACAATTTAATGATATAATCCAATGCGCAAGTTTTTATAAAACTATTTCATTACTTTCAGCAGTACTCGTAATCTATACTCTACTACGTCTTATCCAAATTCCTCCAGTGTGATACATCCAGTGTTTGTCCGACGGCATTATCGACTACAATCCGTCCCGTCCTGGCACTGAGCACGACCAAACGTGGTATGCCCTGAACACGAATTTGGGCCAACAGTGCTTGCAATCCATCACTGTCCGTGTCAAAATCTACCGCCATCCATGGATGCTGTGTATGAAAATAATTTTGAAATTGTGCCTCATCGTGATCACAGGATAAGAAAACAATTTCTACATCGTTTTGAATGTTCGTGGTATTGCTGTACCACGATGCCAGTTGGGGTGTATATTGTCGACATGGTGGACACCAATGCGCCGAAGCATACAACAGAACAAATTCTTTGCCACCCAAACATTCTTCTAACGAAACTTTGGACGCGGAGGACGAACTGCTGCTGCTGCTGCTGCTACTAGTCTTTAATGGTGATTGCAACAAACTTTTGGGTTCTTCAAGACTGGAAAAGAATTGCTTCATACCCTTCGACAAACATCGTGCTACAACAACATTGCTGGGTGGAGAAAAAGCTGCTGATGTTGTTGGTAGATTTTGATTCTGATTGTTGTTGTTGTGATTGTGATTATTGTGACAATAACGAACACGAAATTGGTACCCATTGGAAGAGGTCAGATTCTTCTTTTTGACTTGAGTAGAACCAAAATCAGAAACCAACGTCGACCAATCTTGTCCACCTACATTTTCTCGCATTTGTAATTCGTACGTTACAGCATCGTTAAAATTGGTGCTGGTATTGGTGCTGGTATTATTGGGAGACCAGGAGACCAATAGAGTCTTACTGATTCCGGGATGCATAACTTTCGGTGCTTCCAAGACCGTCAGTTCTTGTTCTTTTGACAGAGTTGTAAATGGTTCGGTATGGGTCAGGTAGTCCTTTTCGCTATCAGTACCAGTGGTAGTACCAGTTGTAGTACCAGTGGTAGTACCAGTTGTAGTACCAGTGGTAGGATTTTCCTTTACCATCGACACTCGAAAAAAGTATTTGGTATTTGGTTGTAAATTCTTTTTGCGGGCTTGTGTTTGATGTAATTTGTCAGATAGCAAAGTAAATGTTAACTCATCATTATTGTTGTAGCTGTTTTCATCAACCGTTCGATATTCCAGCTTGTATGTAGTAGTAGTATTCGTAGTATTCGTAGTAGACTCATCATTACTACTACTACTACTACTACTACTACTACTACTACAGTGATTGTTGAGGAGACGGGGCCACGATACGGTCAATGAATCAGCACGTGCATCCAATAAGACGATACCAGTAGAGGACATCCTGGTGATATAAGTTAATGTTTTTAAAGTTCTTGATGAAAAGATTTTGTGTGCGTGTGATCGATCAAGAATGGAGAGCTGCTGCTGTTTTGGTTAAGAGGCGACATAAATAATAGTACTAGTTAAATGGGATTGGTTTTGGGATTGTTTCGAATTCTGGAGGGTTTGGATTTTGTGCTCTTGCGAAGATATTCAATGATTGCCGTCTTTTTCGAATAATATTTCCAAATTGTGATTCATTTTTCCAAATTAGTATGATATTTTCCGATTTTAAGGTAAAATCTGTCATAAAGAACTTGTACCTTGAGCTACTCCTACTACCGTAGTAGTCTATAAGTAGTAGAAGAGACCCTGAAAGAGTTGTTCAGGGGTAGACTACTTCTGCAGAAGGTCTACTAGTTGTAGAAGTGGGCAGAAATGACGACCACCGTACGTTTATGATATCATACAAAATGTTATCACAGTTTCCGTAGTGCGTATTAGTACACCGTAAGTTTCGACTGCTCTACTGCTGCTGCTCTAATAATAAGCTACTAGTATCTAGTACAAAGGAATACCGTAACTATCTCGACTGACAAAGGATGGTGCATCACCATCTTCCACAAATCCTGTACTTGTTCCAATAATTCCAGTAACAGGTAGTATGCCAGCACCATGATGATGATGATCGCCACTACCACCACCACCACCACTACCAAAACCATCAGGCTGTTCCCGCCGCCGTTTCAATTGTTCCCGCAGCAATCGTTGGGGTGTACTGTATCCCATGATTCGATCGTGATCTTGCAGTACGGGATCGATGGGTAGCATCCAGGTCCAGTAGGGTCCGATACCAAAAACGTCCCGTAATGGGACCTGTTCTTCATCGGATTCGTCCATGATGTTTTGTGCCTTTTTTTTCAATCGATCGATCGTACCGATACCGGTCATGAGGCCGTAGCATACGTTCATGAGCATACTGGAGGTAAACAAAAAAGCCGCGACGCTCAGACACGTCATGATCCGAACCAACTGTACTAGCACGACGGTAAAGATGCAATCATCGGTGGCACAGAAAAAGTAATTCCATCCCAACAGCAGCAAGCACAGGGTGCTGCAACTCCAGGTATAGATCAAGAACAGAATAAAGTGTTTCATATTGCCAGCACCGATACAGTTGTTCATCCAGGGACAGTGATGGTCCATTCGTGAGATACAGCGATTACAAATGCGACAATGATGAGACTGTGGTGGTTTGAAGGTCTGACATTGACTGCACATGCTCAGCTTGCAGTTACTGTTACTGTTACTGTTACTGTTGTTGTTGTTGTTGTTCTGTACATGTCGACGTTGTTGTTCGGTCGGAACAGCCGATGCCGGTACAGCACCAGGATCGGTAATACTGGTTTTGGCGTGGGCCGCTAGTGCCAGTGCGGCCAATACCGCGTACAGTTCGGCCCACAACGTTGGTATGCCACCCGTTTGTGCTAAAAATGTCATCGTCATGGCCGAATAACCAATCAAGAACCATACCACCATGGCCATCATAGTACCCGCTGGATCGTGTCGATTCAACCATATCCCGTGTTCATCTTGCGTTCCCATCGTACAGGACCAACTTAAATCATTAAAATCATCCCGATAATAATAATAATCGTCGTCGTCATCGTTGTTGTCATTTTTGTTGTTGTTGTTGTTTCCCGATACTGCTGTTGTTGTTGTTGTTGCAGAATACAAGTGACGACAGCACGATTGTTGTACACATACCATTGTCGACTGTAATACACGTTTGCCAGTACTGCTGGCGGTAGTGGTAGTAAAGGACCGTGGTTTTTGTTTCGTATCATCGTATCCCAATGGAATGCTACTAGTAGTAGTAGTTTTATTATTGTTGTTGTTGTTGTTGTTGTTGCTAGTAGTAGCAGCAGTCGTTGTAGGAGTAGTAGTAGTAGTATTGTCCGCATAGTACTGTGGACGACTAGTAGTAGTAGTAGCTGGAACAATGGGAAGCACCGAATGATGAGGATCATCGCGATAGGGAGTTACACCACCAATCCGTTGATGACCGTACGGTATACTAGGTTGTTGCTGTTGCTGTTGAGACGGTTGTCGTTGACGTGCATATACAGTGGAATTACTTGCTCCTCCTATTATTTGATCACCACCGTGAACGGTAGTAGGATGCATCATTGTTGATTGTTGCTGTTGTTGCTGTTGGTTTGTGTGTTTTGTCAGGTGTCAAAGTACTCTACTAGTATGGTATATCCCCTTTATCCCGTTTATACCAGTAGGTAGTATCAAACTCGATCAAGTCCTTTCAGTCCCAATTTTAAAAAAAATAAACGAAAGATGTTTTACCTGTTCGTTTTTGAATTTTCTATTGTATCTCTTAATAGAGGGTTCTAGTCTCGGTGCAACAATACACCAACATAATCATGGATCATCAATCATCATACTCTACACTCTACATACCCTGGTACCAAACATCGTGGATTATCATAATCGTTTTTGTCATTGTTTCAGGAGGAAATAAAGAAAGTGTGCGATCTATTGCAAGAAATATCCCAAGCAGCATAGTAGATGCCTTTAATAGAATTTCATATGTTTCATTAGTATTTACCTTGCTGAGAGGACATAAAAACGGCTACGACCATAATGTTAGGGTCTCTATGTATGGCTGTACAGTACTACTGGCTAATAACAGAGTAAACTATTAGTACTAGACTAGCAAATAGGTACTCTAGTACTTTCGTTGTTGTTGACGATCAATTGTTGTACTATGCGATGGGAGATCACAGCCAAAAGATGTTGGGTGCGGTGCGATTTTGGAACAAGAAGAATAAAAAGCCGTGGAACTTGCACCAGCAATTACTAAAAATAATAATAAAATGAGGTGTTTTGTCAACCGTGGATTGTCCTTTACCTCGTTGAAATCCCCCTACACACACACACACTGTTTTACATGAATCCTTGATGTACGTAGTAAAAATAACACAGCACACGCAAGAGATTTGTGAGACACAGCTGTTACAATAGGTTTGTTTCGATTGGTGGACTTCAACAACGACGTCACGATTATCGCTCGTGATCTAGTACTCCAACAAAGTCGTCTCGATCGGCCTTCTTATGAAGCCGGGTTGCAATAAAACTGGAATATCGCGGATTACTATTCACTGCCATCGTAAGCAAGAAGAAAGTGTCGGGGTGCGAAGCAGCAAGCGACACCCCAGCGAGACATTCACCCCGCAACCTTCATTGTCGCACAGGATGACTTGTAGCGACAATGGAAGAAACAAAAAATTCGACTTGTTTCGACCAAGATGACGACGACGATGACGACGACCACAGCGATGACGAATGAATACTCTCTTCTTCGTGAAGAAAGCACCACGCTCCTCTTCAAAAGACAATGTCAACAACAACAAAAGCCGAGTCAACAAAGTGGCTCAACTTGCTAGTATTTTGTACCATTCGTCTGTTGCCGTGAGCGTCATGTTTTTTTATTTCGTTACTGTTCCATGCATTGTAGTATTTAATGACGTTCCTTATTACTCTACGTCGTAAGTCGTAACGATATTTTTTCATCAGTGCCGGTCGTCTTCTTACGTTCGCCTCCTGATCTTTCTTCTTTTTTACGTTCGCCTCCTGCCCTTTTTTTCCTTTCTACGTTCGCCTCCTGCCCTTTTTTCCCTTTCTACGTTCGCCTCCTGCCCTTTTTCCCTTTTTACGTTCGCCTCCTGCCCTTTTTCCCCTTTTTACGTTCGCCTCCTGCCCTTTTTTCCTTTTTACGTTCGCCTCCTGCTCTTTTTTTTCTTTTTTACGTTCGCCTCCTGCTATCAAGCGTCGAGGATCAAATCGCGTACATTCAATGCTATTACTACGTACTACTGTAATTCTAATGTTGCTAAACTAAAAATAAAGCAAGAAAATAGATTTGTTTTTTGGTAATTGAAAAGCTATAATGCTTATATTACTATTGTGTGTACAGGCTGCTCTTTGTTGGCACTGCTCGGTTTCGACTACCAGTCGCCGATCCGATCGCAATGTCGCTGTTACCTCTTTCTGCCATCTCAAGACGACTGTCAAGAGAGCGGAGGCACACTACTGCACGAAGATATACGTTACTCCAACGCTGCCTGTACGAAATTCTCTTCCATCTCTATTGTTGGCTGGTCCGGTTTTAGATGACCCACGGTTCCTTGATCGACTACCAGTCGCCGAAAGGATGCCCGTGTCGCTGTCAAGACTCTGTCTGCCACATCAAACCACGTTTGATGGCGGAGCCCCCACTTTTGCACGAAGTATAAAAAAATTCCAACGCCGACCTGCGCTTTTGGCACGCAACCTCGGTAAAACAGCCACAAGTCTGTGCTTGTGTAAATACTGTACGCGAAAGGTCGTTCCAACCTCTTGACGTTCAACCTTCATTGTGTCGACGACGACAACAACAAAAAAGGCAACGCAAACAAAAAAAAGAGATATTGGAACAGGTGGCTACGAGAAGACATTTGTCAGTCCACTGCCGTCATTGCGACATGCGATGACGGAAAAACAGTGTTACCATACCATCTACCAAACTCTTCCTGACTCGCCACGACGGCGGGAAGATGGGATGCGTCAATGGTAATACTCGCAAAGAGAAAAAGAGAAAAAGACAATTTCGTAATTAAAAAAAGAATAGTTTTGACGAGATGCAAAGGATCTCCACAAAGCTATCTTCTTACGAAATTATGAGACCAAGAATGAAGGAAAATGTTTTGCTTGAATGCTTTTTTTACATCCGAGCGAAGAGATTGGTTCGTTTCACGTTGCAGTGATCGTTACGATTTTGAATCGTGCCGAAAGCATAACACACAGTACCACTAGTTGAAATTAGATTTTTTTCAACGGTTGTGCGAAACAACTCGAGACGTGGACGTCAGCCGTGGAACCATCCGTGGTACAAATGGTTTCCGCTAGGATATTGCCGTACGAGTTCGTGGTAAAATAGTGAACCTATCTGTAGCGAAACGAGTTTCCGCTACTAGTAGTGAGAACCGTAAGTAGTCACGAAGAATAACGAAACTACCGGTAGCGCTAGTCAATGCCGTTTAGAGACCGTGCTATATATAACTAGCGAAAGTACAACTAAATAATACTGTACATTACGTCTGCTTCTCCTTGTAGCATACCTAGCTAGTAGTATATGCCACGCTAAAGGGATAGTGATTGGCGCTTTTGGTCGAAGGGCGGCGTACGCAGTCAAGCTGTATTTCTTCCTTGTTCTATTCGCGCCTTATAGTAGGCCGCACGACATAGTGGCTGCCAACGCAAGTAGGGTAGTGGGTGTTTTGTAATACAGGGTCGCTCTACGTAAGAATAAAATAAATATAGAGGGCGTCATGTCTACTACTAGTAGCTAGTAGTAGATCCTGTCTTTATTTTTTGCGCGGCAATAAGCGCGCTTACGCTCATGGCGCATTGTGCCTAATTCATGGTTTAGGATGAAGTAGACTACTTCTTTGAATAATATAATAATAATATAATATATTATGACTACTAGTATGGTAGTATTTCTAATTCTCTGAAGAGTGTGCGAACGAATGAGTTACGTGCACTATAAAACAAGAAATCATTGATGCTACCAACTCGACTCCTACTACTCGAGTACGAGTAGTAGTACTCCGGAGTAGACTAGTACAGTACTTGAGTGCTCCCCCAAACAATTATTACTTAGTTTAGAGTATTTCTTTATTGATTCCGAGACACCCTGTGTCCTCAAGAGTATGCGAATAAATATAATAATATTATAGTAAAACAACGCTCATACCACCCCCCTGGTACCTATTATTCCAAGAATTAGACCCTGCGACCAGCGTAGAAGTATTTTACTAGCTAGTAGATTGATGATTGCTCGAGTACAACAACATAATTCTTGCTTCCGTTTGCTACCGGGTACTACTAGACTACTATGCCGTCTTTGCAAGGACGTGGCTACAGGTGCATGCTGTACCCTAGCTAGACTACCAGTGGTAGACTAGATAGTTAGACTACTCTACTCATTATCTCTAGCTAGAGTACCTGGTACCTTGAGTCTTGTCATGATTGAAAGAAATGAATGATGTAAGACGCACACTTTATCAATCATCGATTCAAGCTAGTACAGTACAAGTAAGTAGTACTAGCTACTCGTAGCTAGTAGTAGTGAGAAAGTAGTATTCAAAAAAATTCAACGGTAACAAGAGGTACGAATTCGCATTTGAGCGCAACAGCAATCACCGAAACAAAGCCAATGAGAATAAAAAATACAGTAGAGTAATAATAATAAGAAAGCAAGCAATGTTGTCGTGGTTCGTATTAGTACCATAGATGCTCGAGTTGTCTAATAGTTGTTTGAAGAATCTAATATCCAACCTGCCCACAACACAACATAACATAACTACTCGTAGTAGAGTCAGAGTGGATATTACTACTATCTGAATATACCTATACTCCCGCACACCGCACACGACCACAACAGACACTCTTCTCTACTCTCTATCATACTATCATAGTACGTATCATGATGATTTCGTCTGTTTTTACCAGTCGTCGTAATTCTATCAACAACAAGAAGAAGAAATCGTCTTCCGTGACGAGGAGTTTAGATGCAACGACAGCTGCCCCAGCAACAGCAACACCAACACCAACAACACTAACAGCAACTGCTGCTGCTGCTACATCTGGTAGTCGTCGTTGTGCTGTCGATGATGCCAATTCCAAACGTCGTCGTAAGGGACAGGCCAAACGTGCCTTGCGTCGTTTTGCAACACAATATCCTGTATTGACAATGCTGTTGATGGGATTTACGAGTCTGTGTTTGATTGGTATGGTAACCGAACACGTACTGACTAGTACTGGAAGTGCTGGTGCGGGTGGTGGTAGTAGTAGTAGTGCCAGAGGACGCATGCAACGTGCACGTGCATTACTACAACGTGCTCAACATCATCACTACAAGCAACGACGACGATCACAACCCAACGACGATGACAAGAGTACTACTGGTACTGGTACTGGTACTGGTACTGGTACTGGTAGTACTAGTAGCAATGATGATGATGATGATGCAGAATCAAGAAAACAAAAGAATCATCCCCGATTTACCAAAGTGAAATTACAACAAATGTTAGAGGAATTAGATCATGATATTGTATCCAACAAAGATATGGGTATCCGATGGGTACCACCGTACCTGATATTACCACCCTTGGTTACCAAAGATCATCGTGCCGTGGTGACACAAAATGATGATGAAGAAATGACCAAAGGCAAACATCGAAGAGATGCTGTAAATGTACGCAGTGTCGAAACCAAAAATGAATTCTTTAAGGTACGTCGATTGTCCGGCAACAGTCGTTCACTGTTTTCGTATCCTACGACAACATCACAAAAAAATAAAATGGAATGGGAAGTACAATACGAACAAATGATGGAAAAACAACAACAACAACAACAACAACAACAGTCCATATTTGCTCCAGCAGTAGATTATGTTACCCACAAATTCTTGTATCCAGAAATTCCGAAACAATTGCCGAATCTTTATGATAACAACAACAACCAACAAAATAGTGACACGTATCCAAATTATCCACCACTTCAACCATTGGGAAATTTGATGAAACAATGGCCTCAAGATGAAGATTATCCAAACAATGGCGGCGAACAACAACAACAACCGATACGTGAATTATTGTATCATTTCAATTATAGTAATCCTGTGGAATTGGAATTGGCACAACAATTTCGTGATGCTGAATTACCCTTCAAGTTGTACAATGTACCAGAAGTTACCAAAGCAACATTGAAATGGACGGATGAGTACGTTGCCGAACAATTTGATGGACCACATAACAGCGGTATTACTAATTTTATGAGACGAAATAATGATAATAATAATAACAACAACAAAAACGACGATACTACCAAAGACGAATCGTTACCACCACCACCCAGAACCAGTGGAACGGCACAAGAATCAAGAAATAATTTTTTTGCTTTTTTTAATCCAGCGCTTTGGGATATTAAATCCATGGGTACGTACATAACCCAATATTATTAATGAGTGCCTGTCTGTGATTGAACTCACCTTCCCAAAAATCCTTGCAAACATACTTATACTTGCTCCATGACACAAAACAAACGACTAAAAAAACACCAAAACCATTACGCTGCTCTGCTTCCTCCTCCTCCTACTACTACTACTATCACACAACACAGGCTTACCACCCTTTCGAAACAATGATTGGACGTTTGAAAAGTGGGCACAACATGCCAAATTCGCTGATGCAACTACATTGGAACCAGGACGACCACATTTTTACTGGCAATCGGGTGTACCCAAAGAAGAACGACATTTACCGAAATCACAGTGGACCTTTGTTAGTCGAGACTTACCGTCCTTTAGTAGTCCGACGGAAACATTTTTTGTCTTTGAACCACAAAGTCAAAAGGGCATACAGTGTCGATTTGGAGAACGCGGTGTCGTGGCTGCCACGCACTACGATAGTGGACGGAATATGATTGCCATGATCACGGGTGCCAAGCGGTATATTTTGGCACCTCCCAAGGAATGTGCTTCGCTGGGCATTGTTCCTTGGAAATTCAATGCCGAATTTCGACATTCGTTGCTCAATTTTGGACACATTAATTACCTTGACGATGATGGCGGTAATCAGAAGAAAACAACTTCCAATATGAAAGAAGAAGGAGAAAAACCAAAAAATGATGGAAGCGAAAAAGAAGGTGGCGATGATGATGATAACGATCACGATGATGGCGATGATGATGCTCTGCCGCATACTAAAAAGGAGGAATGGGACGGTACAACAATGTCACAAGTTGAACGGGAATGGATGGAAATTGCTTCCAATTCCATGGCCATTGAAACCGTCCTCAAAGCCGGCGAGGTACTGTACATCCCATCACACTGGTTCCACTACATTGTTAGCTTGCAAAAATCGGCCCAGTGTAACGTTCGGAGTGGAATCCATGATAAGGGCCATCCTGCCTTTGGTGGCAAAATGGATGTCAAGACCTGTGGACGACTGTCTGTCGAAGAGGCGGTAAATCAATAAATAAATATCCAAATTACATATTTTAGCTTTACTTTATCTAAGACGAATGAGATTTGTCAACAAAGGTTACGACGTAAATGGAGCTTCAATAGAAGAAACAAAAGATATCAATGGCCCCTGGCGGGGGGTACGCCAACCACTCTTTTTTTTTGGAGTTAACTCAAACCTTTACGCTCTCTTGCTAATATATGGACCTATGATAAAAGTCGTAACCTGAAATATAACTGGAAGGCCATTCGGTTAAGT
>Ga0100391_1001646_pt1 | contig 24507 bp, 14 predicted proteins | sample CryGeymeta201515_FD_81541 | JGI IMG/M metagenome (GOLD analysis project Ga0100391, IMG submission 81541) | Groundwater microbial communities from Crystal Geyser aquifers in Utah, USA - Crystal Geyser metaG 2015-15 | ecosystem: Environmental > Aquatic > Deep subsurface > Groundwater | place: USA... | reverse complement strand
ACTTCAGACTACTTCTGTTTTATTTGTTTTATTGCTTCATTCGAGAAGTATTGAAAATCCTATCTAATACTAGAGCGCATATTTGATCCCACTGTCAAGAGAAATCTTTTGGTACCCCGGTAGGTCTTTTGTGGTCACAGTCAGGTCGGATTGAAGGTCTTATTTGACCACATAGCAACAATGGTTTAAACAAGAAGGAACATCTTCTTCTCGTAAAATTATTTTTATTTGGATATGGTAATAATAGCTTACCTGTAAATACCCACTTGTTTTTAGTTTGAACACTTTCATAATATCCCGATATCTTCTTTTTTGTTGCACTGCCAGCGGCTTAAACCATATTGCCTTCGCACGTTCGTAGTCTGGAAAAATTTGAATCTACTACCACAAGGTAGTAGATTACTAAATAATACTACAGTGCTACTACTCTAGCTAGCAGACTACTACATAAGTACTCTACTGTACTACTAAGAAGGCTACTAGCTAGGAGTAGTAGAGTAGTAGCTAGTAGTACTTCAGACTACCAGGTACCTAGTAGTTCTGTAGCTAGACTTCTTACTACAATCACTTCGTACAGTACTGATTAAAAATGTTATTATAACAAGACCTGCATTCACACCGTCTCAGCGATTGGATGAAAACTGGGCTAAGAACCGCGATACGTTGAAAAGCTCCATGGGGAAGCAAGAAGCGGGACGTGATAGTGATCATCTGGGTTGTCGATTCCAAAGCGCACGGGAATGGTATCCAAGAAGGGCTGTCCAGAGGTAAAGGTTCCCATCGACGCAAAATAGTCCGCCACGTAAAAAGTCCATTCATATTCTCCTACTATAAGTTCGGTACCACCTTTGAGGGCAGGTCCATTTTCCAAGCGCCCATCATCGTTGGTGAAATACTGCCCAACAAGACCCGCCGACTCGGGTGGCGACAGACGTCGCAACTCTATTCTCATTTTTCGCGCTAATATGAAAAGAGGAAACGTTGAGAAAACTGGAGATGGTTGATAGTTGATAGTGAACAAATTTCACGAAACATTATACTGACTGGTTGCTTACCTGGAATTCCATTGGCTGTATCCAATACGTGACATGTCAAGAAACCTTTGGCGTCCGACAGGTCCAATTTCGCGAGCAATCTCATCCAAGCAATTTTGTGGACCTGAGATATTGCTTCGGCAAATTCCACTTCGGGTGTATGCTTCACCCGGCCTTCCAAAGCTGCTAGAATTGTGTGCTTGGATGCATTTCGAACCGCTAAAATGAAGGGAAATTTGAACCTATTGTTGTAAACTGACTTTAATTGGTCAAACGTTGCTTCTTCCTCTTTCGTAAACAAGGCCAATCCAGAACGCGATTGCTCTTCCTGACTTTCGTCTGTCAAATTCTTGATTTGTTCTTCCTTTTGGTTCAAGTCGGGATGCAGGCGTAGTAATTCCATCTTCTTGTCTGCGGATGCAGCATCTACGATCAATTTCATGGTTTCAGCTAAGTCTGTTACAGTCTCAATTGATTTGATGGTTGATTTATCTTTCGCGACAGCTTCAGCCACCCACATGGAGCTCTCATAAATGCCACCCAAGACGGTCTGCATCTCACTGGGGGGCAAGGCCAATAGATCCTTGACGGTAGGTTTGTCAGCGGCGTCACATGCTTCTTCTATTGCCTTGCCGCAGACCACCGTCAGCGCTATCAGCAAGAAAAGAATAAGGATAGGCAGGAATCGCCGAATCATTGTTAGCAGAGCCTGCTCTTATCACGTGATGTACTCGAATAAAAAATACTGTACTGATGTGTATTCATACTATGCCTGAAGATCTTGTAACCTCGTTTCGAAGGACGCTCACTATCTCTGTGCTGTCAGTAAGAGGTACTTTACTCTACAGTAGTCTACTACTACTACTAGTAGTCTAGCTAGAGTAGTCTACTCGGAGTATGATCATAGCATCATAGCTACTACAGTAGTAGCTCAGCAAGCAAGTCGAGTACCTGGTAGAGTACTACCAGGTAGTAGACTATCACTAGCTAGTAGCTACTGAGTAGCTACTGTAGTTACAGTAGATCTAGTGGACTCTACAAGTAGATAGTATTAGTCGAGCCTAGTAGTAGCAGCGTATATCTACGACTAGTAGTAGTATTCCTTTTATTACTACAATAGCACATTGCAATTCATAACTCTCTACTAGTAGCAGTAGCTACAGGCTGCCTAATTAGATATATTCTAGTTAGCAAAGGAATATGGTTGAAACAAATAGCACATCCAAAACATGAATTATTTTCTTGCACAGTATTTACATGGAGAACAAATTGAAGATAGTGAACCCGGCCGTCAAAAGAGAAAGCCAAAGCGTGGAAAATCCACTCCATGCAGAACTGGCCTGCAGGTTGGTCTGAAGTTGGCTGGTTAGAGTACTGGTACGAGCATTGGGTGAGCTGCAACCACTTCGGCTGTCACTACTTCCCTCGCTACCTTTTCCTCCTTTACCCGACAACCGTCGATGTCTTCGCTGAGTGCGGCGGCCTCCCTTTCCACTACCAGACTTTCCCCCACTCCTACTTCCAGCGTAGCTGCGAGATCCACTCTTGCCTCCTTTTCCGGCTTTTCCTCCACTGCGGGAGGAACCGTCACCAGAAGATTCAAAGCAGTCAACTTCATTGGGCTCATCAGGCTCTTCCGATGGCCCTCGGTCAGAGAGTGGAGCTACAGTTGGCCTTCTGGTAGGAGGAGGCGTTTGACTCACTGATACCACCACGGGAGCTGGTGTAGGTCGTCCGGTTGGCGGGGGAGTCTGCGCTGCGGTAACAGGAGGTGGTGTTGATTGAGGATTCGAGGGAATTTCTGCTTCGGTAAAGCCATTGTCATACAGCCGAATCCAGTCAACGTGCATTTCGCCAGGAAAAGGAGCTGTGATATCTTCTGGGCCCCTGATAGGGCATCCCCCAGAACTGGAAGATCCAGCACTGCTCGATCCACCACAGCCACTGCTACTGCTTCCTCCAGCAGACGATGACGAGGATCCACCCGAAGTGAAGCCTCCGCCAACTGCAAGATTTAATAGCAGAAAGTGCTGTTGGTGCAGCTCTTCACAATCTTCGCAAGAGTCTTTGTCAATATTCATTTCCCATATTAAGACGTCATCCACATAGGTGGTCAACATAAAGGGAGTCCATTCCATTTTATAGATATGAAAGTCCTGGGTCAAATCGGATGAGAAGTCCAAACCCTTGGCATAGGTGGCGTATTCTCCTTGATATTCCCAGTGAGCGGCACTCACTACACGCTTGTTTACTATTCCAGCATCAATGGCAAGTCCTTGACCTCCTTCCATTATATTGATTTCCCCAGCTGCAGGCCACCCCACAGTTTTGATATTGGAACCCATGGTCCACAACGCAGGCCACAAACCAGCATCCAAATCCGGCCACTGAATACGCGCTTCCAGAGTTCCGTACTTGAAACTGAGCTTATCCTCTGTCTTGATTCGCGCTGAGGTAAATGATGGTGGACTTGAAGACTCGTCTTTGCGAGCGATAATTTTTAGGAGGCCATTTTCGACGATGGTATTGGAGGACGCGTCTGTGTACGTTTGCAGCTCGCCATTCCCCCACCCATTCACACCTTGTCCAACATCGAAGGACCAGATGCTGGAATCAGGCCTGTTGGAGGCTGTGTCGAATTCGTCACTCCAAAGGAGAGTGCCCTGTGCTTGGGCCGTGGCGGCACTTGCCACCAAGATCCCAAAGAAGCCAAGAGTGTGAAGGATAATTCTCATAGTTTTATCGTATCTTGGAGGGATGTTGCTTTTCAAGTTGCTTGATTTCAAATTGTGACCTTTTTGTGGTTTTGCGTTCCACTAGATTTGCCATGAAACGGTATGTGAAAAATTCGGTTATTTTTGTTCCTTGTTGCTAAGACTCACTTGCATGTGTGAAGCACAGCAAGATTGAAACTCCAAGTCAAATCGGCATGAAAAAATTCGATTCGAGTTACCAGTTATTAAAGCTAAGGTAATCAAATATAAAGACGCTCACTTATTCACAAAACCAAGAAGTAGTGACAGTCCAGCATCAGTGTCCTAGTCTTTCGTACACTACTCCAGCTCGCCTGGTTCGGTGGTGGTACCCTCGACTCTGCCAACAATTACGCTGAATGCGTGCAAGTCTTCCCTTTCTGTCATAAAAACTGGAATCTGCGCCATTCTCCGGCTGACCGCAGCGTCTTTAGGGCTGAAATTCTACCATGGACGCTCAAGCCGTGGCAGTTCGGTCAACCTCGAAATCTTCTACCTCTCGCTTTTCTGCACTGCTATTGAGTCTTAGTGTCATTCCACTTGTCAGCAAGTACACTAGTACTGATTGCTAAAATTGTTTCGGTCTTCCCAAGGGAATTTAAATTTTCAAGTGCGAATGAGAGCATTTTTTTAGGATAGCAAGAGGGTCCTTGTGCTGAACCGACCGGGCATTTTCAGAGCGAACATTCCGAGGAGCAGCCATGCATACCTTGCTAAACCGAAGAAATCGATTCTACATTCCATCTTTTGACGTCCAAAGTTGATGGCTTGACAGGTTTTTCTTCTCGTTGATTTTGGGTTTCCACGGCACGATGGATTTTGGATTTGGCGGTTGTTGATATTGATATTTTTTGGTTTTTGCAAGAGTAATTTGATCAAAATTGGACGCATGAAACATTTGCAACTAAGAGTCTTACAGAAGCTTGCTCGTACGTTTGAATTACTCCTTCTGATGCGTTCAAGATTGACATGAACGGTGCAATCAAAACAGGCCAAGCTGTGTAACTTCTAGAAACTCACGGACGCCATACAGGAAAGGCAGTCACAAAAAATCTGCATGTTCTTTATCAATTCCCTTTTCAGGTGTCGACGAATGATCACTTCGATTTCTCATATGCAGCGACCGATTTATAATTTCCTCTTCGTCACTCAATTCTTTCAAGGCTGTGCGAACGGTTTTGGCAATGTTCTTCATGCTTGGTCTTTTATGTATCTTGTGCTCCCAAGACAGTTTGATAAGTGTACACACTCCTTTTGGCCTTTTTTGCCGACGGATGTTTGGTCGTAGTTTACCCTTAGCAACTCGGTTGACATATTCGTCAAAATCGAAACGGTGAAAGGGGGTATTTTTCAACGATAGAATTTCGTACATCAATGAGGCAAAACTAAAGCAATCACATGAACAATTGTAGGGCTAACGATACGAAGAAGGAGAGAAAGTGAGAATATATGCTGGTTACATCAGTCCTGGATCTTTCAAAATTGGCCTACCTCTCCTAGTGCAACCTCTGGCGCCATGTACGGTAATGAGCCAGTTATGGGAGTCAGCCGATACATTTCGCTTGTTTCCAATCTCAGCGATGGCAGCAAGGGCTTTGTGAGACCAAAATCAAATACTTTAATGTCACCCCGAATATCGAATCCAAAATTTTCTTGTTTGATGTCGCGATAAACGAGTTTGTTGTCATGCATATACGAAAATGCCACCGCAAGGTCGTGAATGACGACCAATCTTTCCACCAAAAGATGCCTTCTAGCCTGTTTGTCAGCACAAAATCCAAAGACTCCGCTGTATGACCGTCTGACTTTTCTCCATTCCCATGTACGCCTGTCGAGGGTGCCATAGAGACGGTCCATGACGAAAAAGCCATCCGGAGTCAATCGACTTCCTTCACTAATCCCTCGCATTTTGACTGCAAAAAATTATAGTGTGAGAAAAACATTGAGAAGGTCAGCATAAGAGCCTGGCATTTACTTACCAATGTTGGGATGCCAGAGGACGGCAAGGTATTTCACTAAGAAAATGGAGAGAGTTGATAAGGAATAGCGTTGAGAGCACGAGCATACGAACTTGCATTGCAGAAGAAGAAACACAAAATATACCTTCCAGCGCCATATCAATCATGCCACGCGCTCTGTCTATATCAGATAACATAGGATCGAGACGCTTGATAGCATATCGCGCCTTATTAGACCGCAAACATCGACTCGCAAGTTGCTTCTTGGCTGTATCAAATTCAAAATGTTGGTGTTCGGGTTCAATATCGTCTTCCAAGGCCTGCTCCTCCTCAGTCTTGTGCCATGGCTGCTTAGCCGTTGCTTCGTGAACATCATTGTCTTTTAAAGTGTTGTCCCTTGGTATTATAGCAGCGACTTCGGAAACGATGCTAAATCCACCAATTCCCAACACGTCGCCAATTCGAATTTCATCTCTTGTTATGGTTGGATACTCTCTTCGCGCATTACCTTCCAGGAAATCAGACTGATCTACGTCGGATAATATTGTGTTGGCTGCGGCCAAAAGACTAGCAACATTTCTTACAGGTCGCATGGACATGTGTTCTGATTCTGTTGGTGAACTCGGTTTGTTGCGAACCATACTATGCGAGAGATCCGAAAAAGGTTGGCAGGTTGGTAAAAGTAAATGGAACAGCCAAGTTTACTCTTGTTTTTCTCGGTCTCGACCCCCCTGCTGCTTTATAATTCTAGACCATCAGCTAGCAAATTAAAGCTCTCTGATGCCGTTGTCGCTTTCTGATGGATCAATGATATGTGATGGTATGAGTTCATATTCATGGTTCATGATGGGTAAGTAGTAGGTAGATGGTAGATACGGTAGTAGTAGATAAAGGCCCTTAAAATTCTGCGTTCTGCGGAGGTGGTCTTTATCGCGACAGTGAGCGTTCAGTTGTTCGAGAAAGTTTAAAATGGATCATGGAACCACCTGGGCTGTATAATTCTTACACTTTCGATGACCAATGTATGTTTGTTGTCAATCAAGCATCAAGCATCAAGCATCTACTCCCAATCATTTTTCATTTTCTCCCTTTTGATCGAAACTACCCGAGCCATAACCAATGCACGAATATGAAATGAAGAAAGAGGGATATATCATTATGATTGACTCGCTGATACGACGAAGACTATCTTTCTGGAAAACAATGATCTGTCTGCTGCTATCCTTGAAGGCCGCCTCGGCACTTTCGTCTAATTCCTATCCATCTCCCTTGCATACTGGGACAATATCCATAGAAGTCGAATGCATTATTCGGAACTGCATTTTGGAAGGTAATTTTCTCCACGTTGCGGGGCATCAGATCAATGCGGATTTCGTCCACTCATCATTGGTCTTCGTGTATTTATGGATTTACCAAAAATCGTAAGATCTCCATTCCGTCAGTGAATTGACAACCGATTCATTCTCTTTTAGCCCAAGTAGCACATCTCGGTATCATAGCCAAATGGAAGAATACATGCGTTTTGTTAGCCACTATCCACGCACGACAGCAGAACATGCTCAGCATCGCATGCTAATATGCACACTTGCTAAAGAACCACATCGAGCTATTGGCTTTTGCCAGTTGCACAATCGACCTCCAGTGCCCAATCCTTACTTTACGAACAACCCACGGCCATTAATTACGGATCTTGTAGTGCGTCCTTCGATGCGTCGTAAAGGGATAGCCAAGAAAATGGTAAAGAGGTCCTATAATACGCTACCTGAACGGTTCATCGCGGTGTAATATGCTATTTTCTCATTTTCTCACACTTGATTTTCTTCTAAATTATCTTAGATTGACATTTGCGAATGCATCTGCCAATACGATTTCGGCTGTCCAATCATATATCTTCGAGTGGACAATACCAACGACGTCGCGAGAAAATTATACGAAGGTCTCGGTTACGAGTACACGGACTATCATGAAGGACGCCACCCAGAGCTCCTGGTGCTGCAGAAGAAATTGTTTTAGTTGGACCAACAAAGAGGCTATACATGCCGACTTGCAATCTCCGCGCACTCGAAATGAATTGTCATTTCCGAAAGATTGCAAAGTGTACTCTCTACAGCAAGAATTTTGGCGTTGAAACATGGCTTGCACTGAAATTCTGCCAACTCCTACTTAATTCGGAAGCCAATCGGTTGCTTGTCGTAAGATCAAGGCCCAATGAATAGCATCACTGTGATATAGAAGTATTTTGATGACATACATCCACCGCACAAAGGGCAGCTATCAATCGGGTATATTGTCGCTTCATACTTTCGTTGTCTCGTCCTGCATAGAAGAAAGCGCTTTGTGGAGCAATTTTACAGTTGGTGGATCATCTGGGTTGTCCATGATCTCGTAACCCAGCTTGCTATACATTTGCATGGCCGCATCATTGTCTTCTAAAACTCGGATGTAGAGCTCTGTTGCTTTAAAGTCGCTGACACAAATGCGTTCACATTTTAGCACCAACTTTTGGGCTATGCCTTGACGACGAGTAGTGGGGCATACCATAAGATCTGATAGCATAGGTCTTGCATCCCTGAATACAAACAAACAAAATTTAAAAAAAATTGTATGGAAGATATTAGATCTGCATCAGCGAAGGTGCAGTAGTACAAGAATCGCCCTAAGAAACGTACGTTGGAAGGTCAATACTGGGAGAAGAGGGTCTGTTGTCCACGTCAACAAAACCGACTATATGATCGGTACCCTCCGCCACAGCGACCAACATCCGATGCCTACCCACATCGCTGTAAGGAAAATTCTTTTGCATGCGACTCAATTCTGCCAGTCGAAACATTTGTTTCCATACTTCGTCCTTTTCGCTGTCGTAAAAAGATGCTACGACGAGGTTACTGACAGGATGTAGTTCTTTCACACAACATAGAATTGCTATCTGTGAGCATACCACCAACTATACATTAAGAGACAGAATTATCTTTTGTGGTCATCATCCAACTATCAAGCTTACCTCCATACAAACAGTCTCGGACATGGACAGCGACGGCAACACCCGATTTTTCATTGTTGATACCGAAGAGACAAGTGCTCGCAGTGCATCTGTAATTATTTGTTGGTGGCGCAGACGACAAAAGAGCCAAGGAAAAGGCCGATGTACGACAAGCTGGAATCCCAAACAAAAGAGCCAGCAAATAGTATAATTTGCAAGATTTGTCCATAATAATTATTTGATTTAATTCTTTAGGTTTGCTTTGCCTTTCAAAAGAAAATGTTGGGCTGTGATTTTAGTAGATTCTCGTCTAGAGTGGTAGCTAGCTAGTAGTACTACTCGCTCTAGTTCGAGCTACTACTAGAGCTAGTAGCTAGCTAGCAGTAGTAGTACTACTACTACTACTAGAGTAGCTAGTAGTAGTAGTAGTCTACCTGGTAGTAAGCTAAATAATGAAAAGTGGGTAAAAATCTAGTGTGCGCGCGGAGTGCATTTAATGTTAGAGTTAAGGATAGTATTGAGTCATCTGCGATGACTGCAGTTCGGCATAAATGGTCCAGTCTTGATGAAGACGGTGAAGTAACATGATCGGCCAAAATCCAAAAAATTTCATCCATCCTGAAAAAACCTGCTTTCTTTGCAATCTGTGCTAAAACAACAAAGGCACCGCTGTTTTACTAGAGTAATTAAATAAAAGAGACGCTACTGTCACCTTCGAACGAGCGAGATATCAGGTGAATTTCTTGGGCATCCAGGATATCGGATTCACAGCCATCAATTTTAAAGAACCACCAAGTATTTAGATATTTTCAAAAATGGTTGAAGAAGGAATGCCAGTTCTGGGAGCCCCAGCTCCAGCTGCATTAGGTAGTCCTGTAGTCGGCGCTCCAGCTCCAGCTCCAGCTGCATTAGGTAGTCCTGTAGTCGGCGCTCCAGCTCCAGCTGCATTAGGAAGCCCTGTAGTCGGGGCTCCAGCTCCAGCTGCTTTGGGAGGTCCTGTGGTTGGGGCTCCCGCTCCGGCCGCTTTTGGCAGCCCCGTCGTTGGAGGCCCAGCTCCCGTTGCCATGGATGGTGCAGCTGCAGGAGCTCCGGTTGTAGGGGGCCCAGCACCTGCTCCTATAACAAAACCTGCTGATGAAGCAGAACCAGCAGCTCCAGTGGTAAAATCCGCTCCAGCTCCCCCAGCTACTTCGTCGCCGGCAACCAATGATGGGGCATCCACGAACCCCAAGGAATCTGCTCCCGATGCAGAACCCCAGGTAGATGTCAAGAATACCAAGGGCCCCAATGGAGAGGAAATCGAAACCGTCACAACAACCGTTATTGAAGATGGCGTCAAAACCACCACCATTAAGACTACCACGAAGAAAAAGGTTGTCAAGGAAAAGGATATGGGAGATGGTGAGGGGTATTGTGCAGTTTTTTGTGCGATTATGTAATACTACAGGAGGAAAGGGTTGCAGTTCTTAGATAGGACCTGCACAACTTGCAAACCAGCAGCCAAAAAATACAAAAGAACTGTGTTCAATATACACTTAAAAATACATTGAATTAAGATTGGGCTGTCCATCCTAAAATTTTAGAGATAGTTGTCGCAGATAAAATTGTTTGTCAGCACAATATTGAAATGGGCACTGCTAATAATGAGTTTCCAAAAGAAAGTGCCGAGCACATCTTTCCAAAAAACACAAATTTCCGTTGTCAAACGAAGCATTATAGAATAGACCCAAACTATGCACAAAAATGACTAGTTTCGCCTGGCAAAGCCACTGATTTGTGAGGAAAATAGATTTTGCAACTTGAAACGAGGGAGGTGCAGAAGGTGAACACTTTAACCGCTTTCGATTCCTCCCTTTTTCCGCCGCTCTAGTCTACTCTCACAGAAATAACAAACTTGGCATATTAGTATTACAGAACGAATACTGTACTTCTGATGAGTAGTACTAGTACTAGACTAGTAGTACTACTGGTAGTGGTAAACTACTGTACTCGAGTTGGGTAGTATACGATAGGGTTGGGGCTTTGAGAGGTCATTGCGTGAGAAAGACTGCATTGATCTTGGATTGGGATGCAATTAATGATTTTCATCAAGAATAATGACAAAAAATAGTCTAGTGTAATCATTTTCCAAACACTGAAGGATTTTATCGCAAAAGGACACTCCGCGCTGCCATCATGGCTATACCAGAAAAGCCTGCAACTTGGAAAAGGCCCGTGGTGAGTTTCTTTTAAGTGAATCTGGATTCTATCTTACGTTGACATTTCTTCTGTTGTTGAATAAGCCAGAATAAGCTGATGTGATTCCGCTAATGTGATTCCGCTATTCAGCTTCCACTGCCGAAGTTCTCACAACATTTTATACTGTTTTATACTCTTACCATACACTCTGCCCTGGACTCCAAACATGCAGAAAAAATACGGAGGATATATACCCAAACTCATACATGATGATCGATCAACCGGCCCTCGACCAGATCTATCGTGCATAGTCAACGCCCTGCCTGAAAATGTAAAGAGACGAAACGAAGTCGTCCTTTCCGCGGGATATTGTATGAAAGCTCGGAATTCTTGTCCTTTGCCATGCTGTCGATATTTGCATTCTGAGCAACAACAGGAAGACGCGCCTACGCAACAAGTCGTTATACGAAGGATTATCAAACGTCGACCAAAGAAGAAGACGGTGGCACCCGAAAGTACTGCTGACCCGAATCAGCATGCTCCTGCTGCGGCAGCTCGCAAGCAACAACATGAGAAGGAGGAAGCTAGAGTTCGGCATCAACCACAACTCGAAAATGAAGCAGAACGAAAGCGCCGGACGGAAGAAGGCGTCCAACAGCAGCAGCTCAAAGAGCAAAAGCGGCAAGGAGCGGCGGCATCAACCGAAGCCGATGGAAATCGAGCTTCCGCTACCGAAGCAGAAAAACAAAAGGCGGCTGCTCCCATCAATGTGTCTCCCACACAAAAAGTTGTCATTTTTCAAAATACTGGCAAAGACCCAATTATGGCCAAAGCCGAACTCTATTACGAGTCTACTCGGTGGGGTCCTTTGGGTCATGGTGATCCACCCGTATCGGTAGGAAGTTTTCCGGGACATCGTTGGTTTATTGTGGCAAATGGCATATACGCCAAATTGTTCACCGTGAGTGAGGAGGAAAAGCAGACCTTTGCCATTTAGAAATTCGTTGTACTGTCCTTTGCCGTGTCGTGTCGCGCCTTGTCGTTTTTCTTGACTGGTATGTAGGACGTTGAGTTGATGCCAATCTTTTATTTTATTTTTACTGCGAAATAAAGAAGGGACTGGCCGATTTGACGAAGTAGGATCAAATACAAGGCCTAAGCTATCTTGTGGGCAACGTTGTATGAAGGCACATAGATAAGTAAGGCCGTACTACAAGCTAGCTAGTACTACGAGTAAAATAGACAACTGTACTAATACTAGACTCTACTAGAGTAGTAGTAGTAGTAGTTCAAAGAAATAATCATTTAGTACTGTATTATTTGTTAGTACAGCAAAGTGTCTCGAGTTGTGAATGAACAAAAAAACGAACCTTACTTTGGGTCACGAGCGTAGTACGTAATGTTGTAGCCTACTAGAGGAATCCCGGCAAAAGTGCCCAGTAGATCAGTCAACGAGGATTATTCACCCGCCGGCCGCCAAACAAAAAGCAATGGTAGAGAATAGACACTGCCTCTTCACTCTGCACTTACATTTCCATTATTAAGTCCATAACTGTAAACTCTTTCAACTTTTTGCCGTACGTGTGGCATAGAGGAGGCTTTGCATAGAGGCCGGCTATCTGTGGAATAGAGGAGGAAGCGAAAAAGTCCAGACGAGCAGCGAAGGTTTCATTCAGTAGCAGTAGCTGCTGGCTAGTACAATCAACAGGTGAATTGCATTGCAAGAAATTGGAAAAAAAACCAGTCAAAGAGCAAGCAAGTATGTCAAGTCACAATTGCAAGGTCGATCGATTCGGATTTATCACCAACCTGGATAACAATGGAAAGTTGGTAACACACGACAAGATCGCACGAACCGACAGCACATCTGGGGACGACATCGACGAAGAAACCAAACGCATGGAACGTCGCGAAAAGAAATGGTCAGCCATGATGAACAGCTGGGGAAGCACCAATCGGAGACGGCAACGTTTGATCTTGTCGCGGCTTCGCAAGGGACTGCCCGATAGTATGCGACATAAAGTGTGGCCCTTGCTCGGAGGTGCCAATAAGAAGCTGCAGCCCGGACGCTCGACCAGCAAAATATACGACGAGCTGTTGGAGCAGTGCGAACAAGACAATCAGATTGCGCTCGATAATTTCCCTCCGGAAGGACCCAACAAGAGTCAGATAAAATTGACCAAGTCCATGCGATCCAACAGCTTTCAGAATATTCAAGAGACCATTGAAAGGGATATTCACAGAACCTACCCACGCCATTCCTTGTTTTATGATGAAGAGAATCATAGAGATGATTTGGTAACAACGAAAGAAGACGAAAAACCGAAAGAGGAGGGTTCTCAGTTAAACCGCAACAGCAATGACACCAACGGTCTAGAAAATGGCGATGATAATGACGACGATGACGATGACGCCAATTTCGAGCTAGGAGGTCTTTGTAACGAGGACCTGAGCTTGTTGATGAGTGAGTTAGATGTTGGGAGCTCACACCTGAAAAAGAAGCTAAGTACTGGAAGCAATGCTACTGCAAGCAGTAAGCGCAGCAATGATGGCGATGAGGCTACCAAGGCAGCTAAAGCTGCTGCTTCGACTGCTGCCGTCGAACAGCAGCAACAGCAGATCAACCAAACGTTCGAGTCAATTCTGGAAGCAAAAGGTGGACAAGGTGCGTTGCGGCGTGTCCTTTGTGCCTACAGTTATTATGATCGTGAAGTAGGATACTGTCAAGGAATGAATTTTATTGCCGCCATGTTCATAACCATTATGAGCGAAAAGGAAGCCTTCTGGATGCTTGTCGGTAAGTTATGAATGCCGAAATGATGATAATGCCGTGACACAAGAAGAAGAATTTGTGATGCCAGGATTCATGGAGATAAAAGAGATAGGCTCTTGAAAAATCAAGAAAATGACTCACCCGCCCCAACAAATTTTCTCTGTAGCCGTGATGAACGACAGCCCATGTTATCTGAGAGGATTATTTGGCAAGGGTATGACGGAAACACACAAAGTGCTGCACGTGGCCGAGAAGCTCATCCATCACTTCCTCCCCAAGCTAGGCAAACATTTGGACAAGGAAAATATTCACGTGACCATGTACGCTACGCAATGGCTCCTGACACAGTACACTTCTAGCTTTCATTTTGACTTGGTCACCAGGGTGTGGGATTGCTTTCTTGTCGAGGGATTCAAAGCAATCTATCGGGTCATGTTGGCACTCTTACAGCAATCGCAACCTGCTCTCTTAAAAATGAGTTTCGAAGAAATTCTCGGCTACTTTCGAGAGCTGCCGGATAAAGTCGAGGGTACAACGGTTATGGAAACGGCCATGAAAATTCCATTAAAACGAAAGCACATCGTCAAGTATGAAAATGAATGGAAAGCAAAACAAGAAGGTAACAACTAACTTTCTGCTTTGAGTTACGCTTGAAGGTCACCGACAGTGGAAATCAGTGACTCGCACTAAATATCGAATTGTCACAGCTTGCACTATATCACAACAAAACACTACGGTGGGAGCCGAACAAGTATCGAACAAGCAAATAATAAAGAAATAATTTCTATATTTTGATTTTAGCCTGTACATTTATTTCCTTTCGACGTCCTACTTTATTATTGTTACCATCGTAGCATGTGATGTACTGTAAGTCAAACAGCCACGACATCACTGGAAGCTGTGGTTCGGCCACTGCCCTTCGGTGCCTTTTGGGAAGAAGCCTCGGCGAAAGCATTCTTTATTGGTTCAAGCAAGACTTTAGCCTCTTCCTCTATACGCCGTAAAAGGTCACTGCAGGTTTTTATGTGCAGCAGGTCATCTTCACCTGGTTCAGTAGTATGCTGTGCCGCGATGAAACCCCTAAGCGTTTCAGAAGCCGCATGAAGTAGCGACAAAGCCCGCATTCGACCTCTCTCACGACAAGGCACGGATTCAACCGATATCACGGCCATTAGCCACAGAAAGAGTGCCAACGAATACTCTCTATTGTAGCTGCTAGTCTTACTCAAGAAACTTCTCCTCGCAGCAGCATGTGAACGCGGTAACATGGAGAGTGAGATGCCACTACGATCTGCAACATCTTCATTCTCAAATGTCATATTAGCCTGCCGACCGAGTGCGGTCACAGCCGAGGACAGAATCTGGAGAGCTTGTTCCCGCTGGCCAATCTCCCGGAGACATCTTGCCATGCCGTAAGAGGCAGACAATACAGCAGAATTGCTAAGCTTTTTTTTCTGCTGCGTAAGTCCTTTAAAGGCAACTTCGTAATGTTTGTAAGCCTTTTTCCAGTAGAAACGGCTAGTTCTCTTTTTCAAAGAAGTTCCGCCAAATAGAGACTCGGCTGTGAGGATGCAATTCGCCAGCACCATCAGGGAGTCGGCTAAATAGCAATGGCCGGCAAGCAAAATTTCGTTTGCAACGTTCTTGGAGCAGCCGCAAACGCGCTTAAGCAAGGTTTCAGACAGTTGGTTTTCAAAGGCTTCAGTAAAAGCCTTCAGCATGGTAATGCCCGCCGTGTTATCGTCGACCTGTATAACTGTCTTCTCCTGGCTCTTTTCGCACCCAGAAACTGCCGACAATTTTGAGAAGAAGCATTGCTCTTGTTCCGAGAGATAAAATGCTAGTCGAATTGCAAAGTCTTTCATTGTTGTTTGTTGCAAGGTAAGACAGGATGCCAAACGAGCTGCACCTGCCAAGTCGAGCATTGCACAGAGAGTCATCGGATGATAAACCGGCAAGTGCTGGTCGCACTTGGTAGTGAGACTTTGAAGACTGTCAATCGTTTTCTTCCGCTCCCCCAAGCAAGCAAATGTGTACGCCAGGTCACGAAGTATCAACATAGGGCCATCGAAAATTCTACTAAAGTTTTCAGCTCCATATTCCACCCAGCCAATCATTCCAACAGCTGTGCCTTGATTTGAAATCGCCAGACAGCGAAGAAGACACTCTTTCGACACAATCAAGTTCGTTTTTCTTTCGTCGCCATGCTTAGTTGAACCGCTCCTTTTTTGGTATTTTCGGGCCTCGTCTTTTGAACGAAGACTGAAAAGAGAAGACAAACCAGCAAATTCAGGCTGTATTGGGGCACCAGCCTGAATTATTGAGATGGCATGGAGACAATAAAGTGTAGCAACATCTCTTGGACTGCTGGACAGCTCTCTGGTGCCGTGTGCTCGCATAGCCAACAACACCTGGTCCTCGGTGATGCTGCCGGCTGTATCTTTTAGTTTAGCTAGCAATTCTTCCCGGTGGGTGCCTTCAGCTATGCGGATTGAACCGACACCAGATCCTGACTTATCGAAACGAAAAATGACGCTAGCATCGGAGGACGACACCTCCGTCGCAGCGTCAATTACAGCCTCCTTTGCGGGTTCGTTCTCATTGGCAACAGTATCATCCTTGTCGGCAGACTGGGAAGCAGCTTCTTTGGTGTTGTATCGATTGGTTGACGCATCAATGAGACCATAATCCCCGCCGTTCGATGAACCACGGCCCTGGCTTGAAATTTCTGCCAGGAGACCGCTTCGGCCGCCTGTTGAAGGAGCACTGTCACTGCCGCGACCTCCAATAGCTGCCAGAAGATTACCTCGGCCTCCTTCGCCAGTAGGCTTACTGCCACGCTTAGAACTGGCTGCCATAAGATCTTTCCTATCTCCCATATCAGATACAAGAGCACTCCCGCGACCGCGACCACAAAACGCTGCCAATAGATCACCTCTGCCGTCTCCTCCGGCAGCAGGTTTATGACCACGCCCGGCAATTGCTGCAAGCAGGTCGCCTCTACCTCCTCTTCCTCCTCCTCCAACACCAGCTTTATCGACAGATTCGGCGTCGTCTCTACCTCCCGCATTGCCTTGATCTGAACTTCCAGCGCCACGCTCAGCTATTGCGGCCATGAGGCCGCCTCTGCCTCCTGCATCACCTCGACCTCCACGTCCAGCGCCACGCCCAACACCGCGCCCAGCTATTGCTGCTATGAGACCTCCTCTGCCTCCAGCATCGCCATGCCCTGGACCTGCTCCGCGTCCAGCAATGGCAGCCATCAGTCCCCCGCGTCCTCCGCCGGCTGCAAAGACGAAATTCTGGCTATTCTTACTTTTTCTCGTTGCCAAAGGAGCAGCTTCCTTCTCGGCCAGGAATGAGGCGGCACAGGCCTCATCGACTTCCCCTATCTCACGGTGCAACTCGTATCCATCATAACCCAAAACCTGGAACATTTCCGCAATTTGGAACTGTATTTCCGCGAGCAATTGGCCACCAATTCGTACATTGACAAGTATGTGCCTATAACCTGTCGGTAACGGCGAAGAGCAAATTGTGCCGGAAGAATCTTTCTGGAACAAATTCTTTACGCGAACAATCTCAATTTGTTTTGTGTTTTTGTCAATTCCCTTCTTTAGTGAACACATTTTCACTAGCTGCAATAACCCGGCAACGAGAGAACCCTCATCGCCAAATGTGACCTGAGCACGAAGGACATCTTTGACTTGTAAAAGATCACCTTTGTATTTCTTCTTCGCCTTTTTCTCGATCGACTCCTGGCTCTTAATTCCTACTGAATATGAAACCTCAGGCACAGTTAATTCACACGAAGAGTCAAAATTGTGTGCAGAGAATTGCACGATATCCTCAACAAATGCAGCAAAGTTTTTCAACTCAGACGATGCTACGTCAGCAAGCTGACCGGCAGTGACTTTGGAACCCTTGTCACACAAAATGGAGGCGAGCTTAACCTTGTTGCCAATTTCTGAGCTGTCGCCAATGCAACGAGTAGACCCAAACTCAGCAATGAAACTGGTCAGTATAACCATTTCGCCATCAGCAAGGTGAGGTGCCAGACCATTCAAGTTTCTAGTCTCGACGTGTATGGTGCCACGCACGTGATGAAAGTCAAGGAAATCGAGCGTCCGGCCTGTGCTTTTGACGAAACCAGTGGAAGTGGTCAAAACATTTTCGTCCGCGGGATCTTGATTCTCAACGCCTTGTCGGTAATGAAGTGAAAAAGGTCTTTCCATCATGGCTTTTGCGAGTGTCAAGTGCGTCCAATTTGACACCAGCTGGCGCCATCGGACCGATGCAAGATACTTTAGAGGATCTGACGCAGCAGGATAATCGATGTCATCCAAAACAGTTGACAACGCAATTGACGAGATGGTCATCATGGCCAAATCAAAAATTCCACCAGCGTCTTCTGCTGTGAGATCGTCCAAATCTGCGACAGAGTCTTGTAGCCGTAAGGACGTGCTCGGGTCGGACGCGTCATCTGGCATCGACAACACGCGTTGTAAATTATTTTCACTCATAGAATGACGAATCCCGGTTAACTGCATTTCTTCGCTTTCAATGGTTCGCATGTGAGATGGCATCAGATTTTCAGAATCTTCTTTTAGCAGTCGCCTAGAAGAGGAATGCTTGTGTGTGAAATATAAACGTCGCCGAGAAGGTGCCTTCCTTGTCGAGTGCAGTGAGCCTCTTCTGGATCCTGAAAATGATGTGTTTGCAGCTGGATCCTGCGGGCTAATAATCCTATGCCGAGGGTGTCTAAGGTCAACATGGACACTGCCATTGTCGTGAAATTGGCTAGTTGGTAATGATATGTAACCCGACAGTGACATGTCCATTTCGTCGGAGGCTTTATCTGCACTTAAGACTGATCTCAATACAGGTGATCGCTCTTTTAGTGGCACAGGCGTTTTAGGCGTCTCACCGTCTTCTTCGGCGACAGTTGCTGTTTTATCAGCAAGGAATTTCAATTCTCTTGTTCGCTCGCTCTCTTCTGATTGCTCAAGGTGTGTCTTCATAGGCTTTTCATCGCCATTCCCGTGGGCGCCGTCTCTGTCGCTCTTGTCTTGGGACGACGCAGCACCTTCGGCATCGCTAATTTTCGAATTCAAGTCAAACGACACCGCACTCACGGGCGCATCTGCTTCGGAGAGTAATGCCGCATCTTTGTCAAAAAATTCGACTGTTTCGGCTTTGCTTTCATTAATCATATCCCACAGATCGGCAGGTTGTTGAGGTCGCGGGGTCTTCATGGGTGAGCCGGCCGTCGTTGATAGCGTTATGTCAATAGAGGATTCAGATTCGTCATCAGAATCAGATGCTAGGGAAAGCATGCCTGCTGAACACGGCGAAGATATGGAAGATGAACGGGATACTCTTCGCTCATGTGCAAAAACACTATCCAACCTGTCAAAATTGCTTTCGCTGCGCGAATCGACCCATCCTTCTAACGCCGCATGATCTCTTAGCTTCTTTGCAATCAACTCCATAAAGTGCTTCGGGTTCTGTGAGGCATCTTTGGAATTTTGGTCATGCTTGATGGATGGCCTTGTTGGCTCCGTAGGAGTTTGACGGCTATCGATAAGCCTTGCAAGATTTTTGTCAGACATCTCAGCACTGACACAAGGCAGCTTTTCAAAACTGACGCCGACTGCATTGTATATGCGCTGACCTCTGACAGCTTTGAGCGGCGCTCCAATGTTGGTGGATTCGCCTACGACAAGAATTTCTTCTTCCTGTGAAGTGGTATCAATTTCTGGCCGCACCGCTGCCGCTAGCTCTCGAGCTTCCTCCCAGACAGGGCGTGATAAAGAAACAATCGCCACTGCAGTAGATGAGGTAATTTTCGTGAACTTATCCATAAACAACGGTACCTCATCTTGACCCCAAAATGTGCGAGGGACAGCCCGCAATTTCTGCTTACGGTTATATCGTCGTTTTCTCGATTCTGCTCCAGCAACGGCAGCTCTTAGCACTGGATCATGGATAGAGCTGTTGTTAGTTTCGTGCGATTCGGTCGGATTAGGAAAGAAGACCTGCGTATTTAAACAATTCCTGTCGTGGTGCTTAGAATCGTCAAGAAAGCGGCAGACTTCTTCCCGGTACTGCTCGACTTCGCATCCACTTGTCAAGGAATGGCCAGGTGAGATCCCCGGAGTAGATTGAGCCGTGTCAGCTGATGCAATCGCAAGAATTTTGCCTGCAGTTCTCGATCCGTCTTGGATGAAAGATGCGACGAGGTCCCTTTCCATTCTTTGCTTGGTATATTCACGACGAAAGTCATCAAGGATACCGGGTACGGCCGCTGCAGAAATAGAAGCAATAGTGCTCGCTGCTGCAATAGTAGGAGCACTTATTTCTTTTGCAGCGGTAGTTGTTGATATAAGGGCAGGTTTTGTGACTTCGGACAGGGTAGTGGCTGCTGACGTTGCGCTTGTAAGAAAGCGTTGCAAAGATACCTTGACCTCACCGAATTTGCTGTCTGCAAAGTCTTGTCGCAGATTTTCAGGGATTTCAAAACTAGAAAACGTAAAAGCCCCTATCCTGTTCTTTGCAGTACACTGTGATCGAGGGTTGGACGTACCCACCTCGGCGACATCATCGCTGCATTCGACATCAGCATAGGCTTTTTGCTCTCTACTGCCAATAGGATCCTCATCTGACGCTTCGCTTTTTTCGATGCCAATAAAGGTCTCTTCGTCAGATTGGGGCCCATAAAAAACAGTTGGATCTGCAAATGCACCTACATTTGCTTCAGGTTCGTTCTTACAGCTTGTGACACCCTTGTGGGCGGCTTCCGATTGAGTATCCGATGCTTCTGGGCTCTTTTCGTTTGATAACAGGGTATCATGTGCTTGAACTTTGTCCAGCTTCAATTCAGATTTGTCCGAAATACATTCACTCTTCTCTTTGATCTTTGATGTAGATTCACAAGTAGCTTGTCTATCTAGCGATGCTACCATATCCGAATCGCCCGCAAGATCCATTACTATCTTTTCGACGTGATTAGACTTTAGCTCATCGCCGGGTACATTGGCTTCCCAAATCCGCTCATCGAGTTGGGCCTCTGGTAGCTCCTTTTCCGCTGAGCTGTCATACGGCTCTTTCCTGTTATTATCGAGCATATTCCTGGGATGCGACTCAAAACATATTAATGTGGAGGCCTGCAGGTCCATTCCATACTCAGTCACCATGTTATTGTTTGATAATTCTTCTTTTTCGAAGACGCCAGTTTCTTCATTTATGGTGCTACATGGAAGTTCTGTTGCTCCTGCCTCCAGCTCATGCGCCGCTATTGTATTTTCATGTTGAAATCCATCATCGGCGACCGATTCCGCGCTTTCAATTTCTCGGCCTGAATCGACCGAAATGATTTCTACAGCAATCGAACCGCGATCAGGCGCAAGCTGGGCATCTGATTTGGTCAGTTCCGTTTCCATGACACAAGCCTCCACATCGTCGTTTCCTACTTGAGCTCCATCATTCGGCGTGTTTAGATAATGTGAAGTGTTACCACCAGTCTGAACGATCGCTGATCCAGCATTTCCGTCCACCACAACAGTTCCCGCAAAAGCTGTAGAACCCTGTAATCCGTCTTTCTCGCTCGACTCTGTCTCGTCAAAAGAGCTTTGATCTTTGCTACATACAAAGCGGGGAGAACCGCTGCTAACCACTTTGTCGACTGCAGTTTGATCGGTCTCCGGGGCTGCAACTTGATATTGATCATCAGAGCGAGTGTTGATCGTTCCTGAAATGTCAACTTGGATGATGGGGAGATTGGCGGCCGCTGCGCCTCCGAAATTATGACTGTCTTCGTCTGTACGAGGAAGTAGACCACCAGCATTTGCTTCTGTTGCATCGTTTGTTGATCGTTCCTTGCAAACCTCGCAAATTCGAGACGGAAAGTCCTTGGGCTTTTTCCACATTGATTTAGAAAACATATCCTTTTTATTTTCGCCGCATATGAAACACAGTTTTCTGTCGGGCATAGGGTCGACAATGGATGCGCTCTCTACATACCCTGCATATTTGACTGACTCTATGGTGCCGGGATCTTCGCTCTTCTTAACAAGTGTTGATTGCGGTGGGTTCGCGGCAATAGCAGACTCACAGCTTTTCGCAAATGACTTGCTTTGAGCATCGACCTGGGCATCGACTGGCACAATTGGCGGTTGCTTCTGCGGATCCTCAGCAACGGGGTTATCTATGTTTTTTTCGGTCGAAATGGCACCACTTACCTGGTCCTTCGACGTAACAATGGCTTCATCTTGCTTTTTTCTTCGTGTAGACGTCTCTGTTGGATCGCCGCCCCTAGTATTTTCTTGCCAACGACGTTCCACTGAGACTTCTTCTACTATAGTGCCCGCAACTTTTTCACTTTTTAGTATTACACCTCCAGTCAGCTCTTCATCCGCCACAGAACGATTTAATTGCACTGTATGTTGTTCAAGTGCTCCAGGAGAACTTTGCAGAGTATCGTCGCTATGTTCGATTAAGTGGTCCAACGATCGCAGCTGACTTTCGCCAAGATCAGCATCAGAATAACCATAAAAAAGATCCGCCACACCCTGTGGGATTTTCTCATGTGTTGGCGTTGGGAGCTTTTCGTGTTTATCAAATTGGCCGTCCATCGAATTTTCTTGCTGCAATTTAGGTTGTGAATTATCGCCCACTTTGTCCGGATCTAGTTGTTGGTTTGCCTCTTTCAAGTCAGAACAATGTAAAGGCTGTAGTAAACCTTCTTTAAGCGTAGGTGTAGCTGTGTGTTGTGTTGGACTGTCATACTTGATGCCTGCATCTTTTATGAGATTTTCCTGCTGCAACTCAGACTGTGTGCTATCTCCCAATTTATCGGAATGAAGCGGTTTGTTTTCATTCTTCATTTCGCCAACAACATACCCCCCTTCATCAGCAAAGACTTTATCAGCAGAGACTTCAGGCTCAAACCATGTATTATCTCCCCCCTTTTCAACTGCAACGTGGTTGGAATCCCCAACAACTGCTTCAGGTGACATTGTCTTGCAATCAAATGTCATTATCCGCTCCGCGTCGCCAGCTTCTAGGGCAGGTGTACTAATGGCGCTACCGATGGAGAAGTTTCCAAGCTCAGCAGATTGTGGTGATTTGGCTTCGCCGTGCAGCGGTCCATCCATCATGTCTGTTGCTGTCTCCGCTTTTGTAGCATCAGCTTCCTCATTTTTCTCTGATTCGCTTGCGCTTTGAAGCTCAGTAGGACTATTTACGCTCTCCACAAGCGTCTGGATTGGTCCGGATGCTTCAAGAGAAGGCGACAGTGGACTGTTTTTGGCATCGGGAGGTGTTGCAGCAGCATTTTCCAATTCAGAAGCTTCCTCATGAACTATTTGAGGAGCAACATGTGTTTCGCTGACATCAATGTAACCATTTGATTGATCGTTGTTCGGTGTCTCTAGTGTAGCAAGCATTTGATTTGTCGGTGCGGTCGATGCACTACTGACTGGTTTAGCGAGGGATTGACTTGCTGTTGAGGACAGACCAAAATTTTCATCCAGAGTAGGGTTTTCGTCATCGGCACCTCCCCTTTCGTTAACCTTTAAGCTGCTAGCCTCTACAGCTTCAGTATGGGTGTTGCTGTCATGACCATCTGGATCAGAGAAGGGTGGAAGGGTTTTATTTTGTAATGGGCCTTGCTGGTCAGCATCACAGTCCTCATTTGCAGTCTCACGAGGTGCAGAGTCTTCTATTCCATTATCCAACGAGTCCACAACAACATCAGTTACTTCTGTCTCGGATTGCTTAACGTGTTGCTGCTCCCGTTTCTCTTCTTCTTCTTCCTTCTTTTTCGCCTCGTCTTCTTCCGACAGAATCACAGCCAGCTCGGCCAAAAATCGTTGATCTGCCGAAGGTGCATCATGATTGCTGTCAGCGCTCGCAGAGGCCACTGATTCACGAGGTACAGGCATGGCGCCAATACGATTATCCTCCGGCTTCTCTCCGCCGTTATTTCTCCCAAATAAGCGCTTCATCGTACACTATACTTTGATTGTTGGGTGCTCAATCGGTGTTGTAAATTGTAAAGGTACAGGGATGTCTCAGAGATCTTCAGAGATTAAGGATCCTTTCGCATTCTGCTATCGGCGTTATACATCAGATAAAAAGGCTTCTTCTTTGTTGCCTGGTGTAGAGTATATAGTTGTAATTAACTTTGTCGCTTGCTCGTTTGTTGTGAAGTTTGTCTACTGTGTGCTCTCTCGTTTTTCTCGTGTCCCTCCTCTGCTTTGAACTTGCACAATTCTAATCCTTATTGTTTAGGGTTTGTGAATGTTCGAGTTATCCAACATCAAGACCTTTCTTCTACGCTCATCATTTTGATCGTGATAAGACACGACCAAGACTCTCATTAGACTAGTACTCGAGTAGACTAGCAGGCTACTACTACTAGCTACGGTAGTATTATTGGACTACTAGTAGTACTACTGCTTCTAAAACCATAGAATGACAGGCAGGTTTAGGATTTTACTAATTTTTGGTGAAAAACAAAAAATTTCAACACTTTTCATCAGATTATCTCAATTAAAAATTTCAACATTCGCTTGAATACATCATCATCATTATTAATTACTGTATTCTTAATTATTACTGCATTATTATTTAAACAAATTTCAACATGACTCAACTCACTTCAGTCCCTAGCTACAGTAGTAGTGTACCCTGGTATTCGGAGAACCCTCCTGCACTACGCTAAAAACCAGGGGTTTTAGAGTGTTCAAATATATATTATGAGATTAGAACTAAAGTAATCTGAGTTGTAATCTCAGAGGCGCAGATCTTCGCAGGTCAAGCACAATGT